>ENA-OPDW01000010-OPDW01000010.1-human-gut-metagenome-genome-assembly--contig:-NODE-10-length-176987-cov-8.515627_pt1 | contig 176987 bp, 163 predicted proteins | sample MGYA00241264_ERZ501508 | MGnify/ENA primary metagenome ERZ501508 (study PRJEB25962, sample SAMEA2042575) | human gut metagenome | biome: human gut; feature: human-associated habitat; material: faeces...
ACACCTAATATTTTTGAAAATTTATTGATAGAATAATATTTACTCATAAACAAATCCTCCATATAATATTTATAATTTATTCTACCAATAAAAATTATAAAATCCAACATATATTTATAATTTTTTATAAGCCTATTTTAACAGTTAAACACCTTCCTTATTATAGCAGTTAATAGTTATTTTCATTATAACACGATTGATAGTCTGAAGCTATCAAAAAACACTAAAAGATATATTGGAAGTATCAATCAATATGGAATATAATATAGCCATAAGGTTGTTAAAAAATTAACTTTTGGGTGAATGAAACTAATAACAAGCATATTATTTAAGGAGTAAAATTATGGCAGAGAGAATCACAGGACATACTGAATTAATCGGATTAATGGCTTATCCAATCAGACATTCAAGCTCACCTGCAATGCATAATGAAGCATTCGCAACATTAGGACTTGACTATGCATACTTAGCATTCGAAGTTGACAACAGCACATTAGAGGATGCAGTCAAGGGACTTCGTGCTTTAAAGATGGTTGGATCTAACGTATCAATGCCGAACAAAACAGTTGTAGGACAGTACTTAGACGAGTTATCTCCAGCAGCTAAAATGGCAGGAGCTGTTAACACGATCGTAAATGACAACGGAAAACTGATCGGACATATCACAGACGGTATCGGATACATGCAGTCATTAAAAGACAACGATATTGACGTGATCGGTAAAAAAATGACAATCGCTGGTGCTGGTGGAGCTGCGACAGCAATCGAGATTCAGGCTGCATTAGACGGTGTCAAAGAAATGTCAATCTTCAATATCAAAGATAAATTCTGGGCTAACGCTGAAGAAACAGTAAAGAAGATCCGTGAAAACACAGATTGTATCGTAAATCTTTACGATCTTGATGACAAAGATAAATTAAGAGAAGAAATTGCAGACAGCTACTTATTCGCACAGGCAACTGGTGTAGGAATGAAACCATTAGAAGGACAGACAGTTGTTCCTGATGAAACATACTTCCGTCCAGACCTGATCGTAACAGATACAGTTTACGCTCCAAGAGAGACAGAAACATTAAGACTTGCTAAGAAAGCTGGATGTAAGACAATGAACGGTCTTGGAATGATGTTATTCCAGGGTGATGCTGCTTTCCACTTATGGACAGGAAAACATATGCCGATCGACCATATGAAAGAAGTATTAGATATCAAATATGACTAAGATCAGTCATAACCATATAGCAAACGAGAGGAATTATTAAAATGGATAAAAAATACATACCAAGTGCCTTAGTTCTTTATCTGAACTATTTCATTCATGGAATTGGATGTTCCATCTTAAGTCAGCAGGTAGTAAAAGAAATGCTCGCAAGCCAGTGGGGATTAAAAGATGTTATGGCAGTAACTTCCATTGCAGCAGCATTAGGATTGGGACGTTTGATCTCCCTTCCATTTGCAGGACCTTTATCTGACAAATTAGGACGTCGTTTATCAGTGATCATTGGATGTGCTTCATACGTTATTTTCTTAGTAGGGATCGCATTCTCACCAAACACAACAATTGCTTATATCGCAGCAGTTCTTGGTGGTATCGCGAACTCATTCTTAGATACAGCAACATATCCAGCTGTAACTGAAATTATTTACAAATATACAGGTATCGCAACAATGGGGATCAAATTCTTCATTTCTGTTGCACAGTTATTAATGCCTTTCTTCTTAGGTATTGTAGCAGGAACAAGCATGTCATACTTAATGCTTCCAGTTATCGCTGGTGTATGCATCGGTATCATGGGAATCTTAGCAATCTTTGCTCCATTCCCAGCAACATCTGAAGCAGGAAAATCTGAATCTTTCATCAGCAACTTAAAGAATGCACATTTTTCTATCGAGAGTATTGCATTGATCCTGATCGGATTCACAAGTACAGCTACATTCCAGTTATGGTTAAACTGTGCTCAGACATTTGGTACTGAAATTGCAAAAATCCCATCTCAGAACGTATCTGTGATGCAGACATACTATTCTGCAGGTACAATGGTAGCATTATTCGTAACAAGTGTATTGATCACAAAATTCAAACAGGTAAGATTCCTAGTGATTTATCCAGCAATCTCTCTTGTAATGTTAGCATTAGTTTACATTATTAAGACACCTATGATCTGCTATGTTGGAGCATTCGTGATCGGATATGCAGCAGCAGGCGGAGTACTTCAGATGGCAACAGCCGTTGTAAATGATCTGTTCCCTAAAATCAAAGGAACAATCACAAGTTTAGTTATGATCGCATCTAGCTTATGTAACTACACAATCTTAACAGCAGCTGCAAAAATGACATCTACAAGCGTAATCATGATGAATATCGTAATTACAGCAATCGGAATCTTATTAGCACTTTTCGTAAACGTACGTTATGGTGTATTATTAAAGAATGCAGAAGAGGCATCTAAAAATTAATTAGTATTGGTAATAGGAACTCCCGAGGTTTATGCTTCGGGAGAATGTTCGGACAATAGGAGGAAATTGTCAATGAATACAGTAAAAGTAAGAAATATTGAAATCGGAAGCGGAGTTCCTAAAATCTGTGTACCTATCGTAGGTGTTACAAAAGATGAAATCATCGCAGAAGCGAAAACATTTGACAGCATCCCTGTAGACGTTGTGGAATGGCGTGTTGACTGGTTCGAAGGAGTATTCGAATTTGATAAAGTAGAAGACGTATTAAAAGACTTAAGAGAAGCTTTAGGTGAAACACCAATTCTTTTCACATTCCGTACATCAAAAGAAGGTGGAGAAAAAGCAATCGAAGCAGAACCTTACAAAGAATTAAACATCGCTGCTGCAAAAACAGGATATGTTGATCTTGTAGATGTAGAAGCATTCACAGGTGATGAGATCGTAAAAGCAATCGTAGCAGCTGCTCATGAATGTGGAGTAAAAGTTGTTGCATCGAACCATGATTTTGACAAAACACCTGAAAAAGATGAAATCGTAAGAAGACTTTGCAAAATGCAGGAACTTGGTGCTGATATCCCTAAGATCGCAGTTATGCCAACTTGCAGACGTGACGTATTAACACTTCTCTGTGCAACAGAAGAAATGTATACAGAACATGCAGATCGTCCGATCATCACAATGTCTATGGCAGGAACAGGGCTGATCAGCCGTCTTTGCGGTGAAGTATTCGGATCTGCTCTTACATTCGGAGCAGCGAAAAAAGCATCTGCACCTGGACAGGCAGCAGTCAATGACTTAAATAATATGCTTCAGTTCCTTCATGAAAATCAGGGATTATAAGAACTGAATCTTTAAAAATTAAATGTAGAAGAGGAGAAGATTCTTGGTTATTCTTTTCCTCTTTTTTAAATACATAAAAAATATTTGCTGAAATCCTATTTTTTCAGTATAATTTAGTAGAGCAAATTGTTAAAGTTTTGCCATAGTTTGTGAAAATAAAGACTTTTGTTATAGAAAGTAGAAAGAGGTGAATCATGCTAAAATGGCTTGATGAGAATCTGGAAGAATTTCTAATGGTAGCATTATTGATCGCCATGACAGTGATCATGGGAATTCAGGTATTTGCAAGATATGCACTTGGAGCGTCCCTTTCATGGTCAGAGGAACTGACAAGATATTTATTTATCTGGTCAGGCTTTATCAGTGTTAGTTATTGTACTAAGAAATGTATTTCCATTAAAATCGAACAGTTTGTAGCAATGTTTCCAAGAAGAGGGAAAGCATTGTTCAAAGTGGTGAACCACACGATCGAACTTGCCTTGTTTTTATATCTGATTCCATATGCAGTTCTTTATTTAAAGAGTGCATTTGAAAGTGGACAGGTAAGTCCCGCATGTCAGATTCCAATGTATTATATTCAGGCAGCCCCGCTATTTAGTTTTGTTTTAGTAGCATTTCGTATCGTCCAACGTTGGATCATTGAATTTAAGATTGTGATCCGCAAAGATGAAGAAAAGGAGGAAAAATAAATGTCAGCAGCAGTCGTATTTTTACTCTTCTTTATTTGTCTGATCATTGCAATTCCGATTTCGATCGCCCTTGGGATCGTATCTGTACTTCCAGGAGCATTTGATCCATCATTTACAGCAAGTGGGACATTTGTCATTCGTTCTATGCTTGGAGGAATTGATAGTTTCCCATTACTTGCAGTTCCAATGTTTGTATTATCTGGAATGATCATGGCAAAAGGGGGAATCTCTAAGAAGATTTTTGACGTTTTTGCGTTTTTTATAGGAAAATTAACGGCAGGAATGCCATGTGCAGTAATTGTAACCTGCTTATTTTATGGAGCAATCTCAGGATCTGCACCTGCAACTGTAGCAGCAGTAGGAAGCATGACAATTCCAATCTTAGTTCGTTTAGGATATGACAAGTCATTTTCAACAGCAATCGTAGCAGTTGCGGGCGGGCTTGGAGTTATCATACCGCCAAGTATCCCATTTATCATGTATGGTATGGCATCTGGGGAATCTGTAAGTGATCTGTTTATGGCAGGAGTTGTACCAGGATTATTGATTGGTGCCTTATTGATGGTGTATGCCATTTATTATTGTAAAAAACATGGAGAAGATAAGGAAAAGATCGCAGCAGAGATCGATCAGTTACATGCAAAAGGATTTATTGGAGTATTTAAAGAAAGCTTTTTTGCAATCTTAAGTCCGGTTATCATCCTTGGATGTATTTACACAGGAATCGCATCCCCAACAGAAGCAGCGGTTATTTCTGTATTTTACTCTTTAGTAGTCAGTTTATTTATCTATAAATCCATGAAATTTAAAGATATCTGGGGAATCATGGTAGAAGGTGTGAGAACATATGCACCTATTCTGTTTATCTTGGCAGCATCCATTGCATTCTCAAGAGTATTAACATTGATGCGTGTACCACAGTCCATTAGTGCATGGATCTTAGGTAACTTCCATAATAAGATTGTGATCTTGCTTGTGATCAATATATTCTTGTTGATCGTAGGTATGGTCATGGATACGACACCAGCGATTCTTATTTTGACACCAATTTTATTACCGATCGTTACAGCAATCGGTATGAATCCGATTCATTTTGGTGTTATGATGGTTGTAAACCTTGCAATTGGTTTCGTTACACCACCAATTGGAGTCAACTTATTTGTGGCATCATCCTTAACGGATATTCCAGTGATGAAGATCGCACAGAAAGCAATGCCGCTGATTATCTGCTTCCTGATCGCATTACTTCTGATCACATTTATTCCACAGATCAGTCTGGCACTTTTATAAGGAGGTTTAGGATTTCATGAGAAAAATCATAAAAAGATCCGTCGTAGTTCTTCTTGCAGGAGTCTTATTATTCAGTTTATCCGGATGTAAGAAGAAACAAAAGAAAGACGAAGTACAAAGATATGCATGGCCGCTTGGAACTTCCAGTCCGGAAGATACGGTAACACAGCTTTATGCAGAGAAGTTTGCAAAAGAAGTTTCCAGATTAAGTCATGGAAAGATGAAGATCGAAGTTTATCCAAACAGTACGCTCGGAGGAGACCGTGAGCTTCTTGAGAGTTGTAAAGATGGGGATATCCCATTTGTCGTACAGAATACTGCACCACAGGTAACATTCCTTCCAGATACCGCAGTATTTGACCTGCCAAGTGCATTTACAACGATCCAACAGGCACGAGCAGCTGTTGATAATGAAGAGTTCTATCAGAAGATGGAGAAAGTATATCAGAAGGGTGGATACAAATTACTTGGATATGCCGATCAGGGATTCCGTGTTATGTCTACCAATAAGAATGTTAAGAGTATTAACGACTTCAAAGGGCAGAAGATTCGTACGATGGAGAACAGCTATCATTTGAAGTTCTGGAAGACACTTGGAGCGAATCCAACACCAATGACGTTCAGCGAAGTTTATATCGGACTTCAGCAGGGAACGATCGATGCACAGGAGAATCCTTACGAAGTTATCGTTTCCAGCAAATTATATGAGCAGCAGGATTATGTTGTAGAGACAAACCATCTGCCACATTATATTTCGCTGATTGTCAGTGATGAATTCTATAACAGTCTGTCAAAAGACCAGCAGAAGATCATCAATCAGGCATCGCAGACAGCGAAAGTGTATGCAAGAGAAGCATCTGACAAGAGAATCGCAGACCGTATCAAAACCATTGAAGACAGTGGTACAAAGATTGTGAAACTTGATGCAAAGACACAGAAAGAGATGCGTAAGCAGGCACGGCCAGTTTATGATGCGATCAAGAAGAATATCTCAAGAGATATTTATAATGCATATTTAAGCGGTGCAGAGAAATAAAATGAATGATATGAGACTAGAATTTTTGAAAAAACTGGTCTCATATTTTGTTTTCTTCTTGCTAATTGTAAAAAGCTGTTATAAAATAAACAAGATTGAACAATGTAAAGATGTAAAAAGGAAGATAAATTATGTTTCAGAAATTCTACCCGTCCGAAGATATCAGAAGTACTTATGATATTGATTTCGAACGATACTACAAAGAAGGATATCGAGGAGTGATCTTTGATGTCGATAATACGTTAGTACCACACAATGCACCAGCAGATGAACGTGCAAAGAAGTTATTTAAGAGACTGGATGCGATGGGGATGCAGTATTGTTTTACAAGTAACAACAAAGAACCAAGAGTGAAAGCGTTCTGCGAGGCAGTCGGTGGGAAATATTATGTATACAAAGCAAATAAACCATCGATCAAAGGATATGAGACAGCAATGAAACTGATGGGAACGGATAAGAAGAATACATTCTTCGTTGGAGATCAGTTGTTTACAGATGTTTATGGAGCGAACAGAACAGGTATACATAGTATTCTTGTAACACCGATGAATCCGAAAGAAGAGATTCAGATCGTCATAAAGCGTTATTTTGAAAAGATTGTGTTGTGGCAGTACCGTAAGAAAAAACATTAATGAAATAATAAAAAACATGGGTCAGATCTTTGTTATCTGGTCCATGTTTTTTATATATTTACAATATATTTCTTATCTTTTAAAGAAAGGTTTGAAATCAAAATTATGATCTTAGATGAAATCCTGACGTTCTAATGCAACTAAAATGTCACGACCTTCTTTTACACCTTCGATGATACGACGTGTCTGAGCACTGTCACCGATATTAAGTACTTCAACACCTTCATAGATGAAGTGGTTGTATAATTCCTGAAGAGAAGGAGTTGCAGACTGCATTCCAAGACATACAAATCCATAATCGAAGTCTAATTCAAGATCTTTATAGTCATGTCTTACAATAAAGCTGTGATCTTTAACTTCTAATAAAGAAGCATTTGGATACTGATTTACTTTATTCTTATTCATGAATTCGATAGAACCAGTCTTAGTGATAAAGTCAAGGTTCTCACCAAAGTGAGATTTCTGCTCAACGATCGTTACATCAGCTTTTCTAGGAACAAAGAATTCAACAACGTCAAGTCCTACGTTACCACCACCGATCACAACAACTTTCTTACCAGATAAATCTTCTGGATAAGAATCTACGTGATCTACCAGATCAAAGATCGTAGATACATTTCCTGCTTCTAAGTTCTCTTTTAATCCAGGGATATTTGGAAGAAGAGGAACGGATCCTGTTGCGTTAACAACGATATCTGGTTTGAAACCTTCGATAAATTCGATAGAAGCTTCTGTATTCTTACAGATAAACAGGTTCTTAAGTTTCATTGCACGACGTTCTAAGTACTGAGGGAAATATCCAAGACGCTGTTTGTTAGGCATCTTTCCTACACGTCTGGCAAGTCCACCGAGTTCTCCTGATTTCTCGATCAGAACAGTTGCACATCCAACTTCAGCAGCTGTGCATGCAGCTTCAAGACCAGCAGTACCACCACCAACAACGACAACGTTACATGGTTTCTTTAATTTCTTATCTTTATATAATGAACCTGAAACAAGAGCAGGATTGATGCTGCATCGGATAGGTTCATCCCCTAATGTTGCTGTACATCCATTGTTACATGAGATACAACGATTGATATCATCTGTGTTACCAAACTGAACTTTATTTACCCATTCAGGATCAGCGATCAGTCCACGTCCGATTGCGATCAGATCTGCTTCACCATCTTCAAGAATACGGTTTGCAACTTCTGGTTCACGGATATTACCACTTGTCTGACAAGGTTTTCCAGTCTTTTCTTTGATTGATTTAGACATATAAGATTTCCATCCATCTGGAAGGTAATCTGCATCATACTGGTACTGGATAGAACATGTAAGTCCAGCAGAAACATCAAATACATCAACGTAATCTTTGAAATATTCAACGATCTCTAATGTATCATCTAATGTGTTACCACCTTCAGCAAGTTCATCAGCACTGATTCCTAAGAAGATAGGAATATTTTCACCAACTGTCTCACGAACAGCTTTTAATACTAATGTAGTGAAACGTGCACGATTCTCTTTAGATCCACCAAATTCATCAGTACGGTCATTTGTTGTTGGAGATAAGAACTGGTTTAATAAATAACCATGTCCAGCCTGAATCTCAACAGCATCAAATCCTGCTGTAACTGCACGTTTTGCTGCTTCAGCAAATTTATCAACGATCGTGTAGATTTCATCTGTTGTTAAAGCACGAGGAATATCACCACCAACTCTGGATGGAATATCAGATGCAGATACTGGTTGGATGTTTGTTATTTTACCATTCGCTGCAGAACCAGCATGATTTAGTAAGATACTGATCTTAGATCCACAGTCATGGATGCTTTCACATAATCTGTATAATCCAGGAATATAATTATCGTGGTCGATACGAAGCTGGTATGATCCGCTTGCTCCTTGTGGTGAATAAACACTCGCAGCTTCAATCGTGATCAGACCTGTTCCGCCCTTTGCACGCTGTTTATAATAATCAATGATTCTTTCATTTACTTCTCCGGTATGCTCAGCAAAATTTGTTCCAATGGGAGTCATGACAATTCTGTTCCTTAATGTCATAGATTTTACTGTGTACGGTTCAAATAATTTACGGAAATTCTTTGCTGCCATAATTATGATCCTCCAATTTGTTTAATAGTTTTCTAAAAATAATTATAGCAAAGTAGATATATAAATGCAATGAAGAATATGGTATACTATCCATAAATAAATTTTATGAATTGAAAGGGAATAGATTATGAATTTGAATCATTTGTACTATTTTCGGGCATTAGCTAAGGAAGAACACTATACTAGAACTGCAGATATGCTGTCCATTACGCAGCCAAGTTTAAGTCATGCGATCTCATGTCTTGAGAGTGAATTAGGAGTGAAATTATTCGAAAAACAGGGGAGAAATGCAAAATTAACGAAATATGGAGCATTGTTTTTACGTTATGTGGAGCAGTCGCTGGATATGTTGGATGAAGGAAAAAGGGTGGTAACAGAAACATCAGGAACCAGCGGTGGATTTATTGATATGGGGTATATCTTTACTTTGGGAAGTCATTTTATTCCAAATCTGATCAAAGGTTATCTGGAAGAAAAAGGGAAGAATCATATTCATTTTTCATTTGGACAGGGAACGACGAAGAAAATCGTGGAAGAATTAAAAGATGGGAAATATGATCTTGCATTTTCTTCTTATGTGGAAGGGGAAGATGAACTTGAATTTATTCCGGTTGGTCAGGAAGAACTGGTTTTGATCACACCAAAGGACCATCCATTGGCTCAAAAGGAAGAAATAGATCTTCTGGATACAATTGAATATGATTACGTATATTTTACAAAGAACAGTGGATTAAGGCCAGTGATCGACAGTTGTTTTTCAAGGATTAAAAGGCAACCAACGATCGCATATGAAGGGGAAGAAGATTCTTCTGTTGCAGGGCTTGTTGCAGCAGGATTTGGAATTGCGATTGTTCCAAAGATTCCGCTTCTTGATACAATGGATGTGTGTGTTCGTCCGATCATATCACCAGAGATCGAACGATATATATATCTTGTACTAAAAAAAGAAAAATATCTGACACCGGTTGTGAAAGATTTTATTTCATTTATCACAGATCAAAGTGAATTTGCCTAAATTATAGAGGCAATGAATTGAAAAAATATAGGAATGTATGATATACTGAACAAGACCACACTTCATTATCTGAGAAGTATGGGGACATTTAGTATAGAAAAGGAAAGAACAAGAAGATGAGTCAGTTAGAAGAGATTAGAGAGAGATTAGATCTGTGTGATAAGAAGATTGTCTCTGTATTAGAAGAGAGAATGGATATCATCAAAGAGATCATGGTCTACAAGAAAGAGAATGGATTGCCAATCCTTCAGCCAGAACAGGAAAAGAGACAGCGTAAGATGCTGCTCACACATGTGGATGAGAATACCTATAAGGATGAGATTCTTGATATATTTACTTATATTGTAGAAAACAGCAGAAGAATTCAGGCAAAGACATTATTTACACATAACATCTTATTGATCGGATTTATGGGAGCAGGTAAGAGTACTGTTTCTACATATCTAAGTAAGATCCTTGCATCTCCACAGGTAGAGATGGATGAAGAGATCGTGAAGAAAGAAGGAATGTCTATCAATAAGATTTTTGAAGAATATGGAGAGACATATTTCAGAAACTGTGAGACAAACCTTTTGATTGAGCTTCAGAAGAAGAATAACCAGATCATCTCCTGTGGTGGTGGAGTTGCGCTTCGTGATGAGAACGTTGCTGAGATGAAGAAGAATGGAAAGGTCGTTTTATTAACAGCATCTCCAGAAGTGATCTTAGAGCGTGTCAAAGACAATGATGACAGACCATTATTACGTGGGAATAAGAATACTGAATTTATTTCTAATATGATGGAACAACGCCGTCCAAAGTACGAAGCGGCAGCAGATGTTGTAGTGAACACAGATTATAAGACTGTGGAAGAGATCGCAGAAGAGATCGTTGTGAAGTTAACAAGAGATGCAGATTAATCAGTAACATACAAGTTTTGCCCCTGTTTATGGGCAGATGGAGGATGAGCGAATGCATGGATTTACCCAGTATACACCAACAAGAATCATTTTTGGAAAAGAGACACAGAAGCAGGCAGGAGAACTTGCGAAAAGCCTGAAAGCTTCCAAAGTATTCGTTGTCTATGGTGGAGGAAGTGTTGTAAGAAGCGGATTACTTGATGAGGTAACTGCTTCATTAGAAGAAGCCGGTCTTGAATATATGACAGTTGGAGGCGTGAAGCCGAATCCAAGGCTTTCATTTGCGAGAGAAGCAGTGAAGAAATCCATTGAATTTGGAACGGACTTTGTATTGGCAGTAGGTGGAGGAAGTGTGATCGATACCTCAAAGGCTGTTGCACATGGAACAGCGAATCCGGATACAGATATCTGGGAGTTCTGGTCTAAGAAACAGACAGTGAAGAAATCTCTTCCTGTTGGAGTTGTATTAACACTTGCAGCGGCAGGAAGTGAGACAAGCGATTCAGCAGTACTTACGAATGAAGAGACGAAGATCAAGAGAGGTCTTTCCACAGATTTCAACCGCCCGGCATTTGCGATCATGAATCCTGAACTTACATATACATTACCAAAGTATCAGGTAGGATGCGGCATTGTGGATATTATGATGCATACATTGGATCGTTATTTTACACAGACAGAGAATAATGAACTGACAGACGAGATTGCAGAAGGTCTGCTTCGTACAGTGATCAGAAATGGTGCGGTTGCGATCAAGGATTCACACGATTATAATGCGATGAGTGAGATCATGTGGGCAGGAAGTCTTTCACACAACGGAATTACAGGACTTGGAGCGGAGAAAGACTTTGCAGTGCATCAGTTAGGACATGAACTGAGTGCGAAGTTTGATATTGCACATGGGGCAAGTTTATCCGCTGTCTGGGGAGCATGGGCAACTTATGTATATGATGCAAAACCAGCCAGATTTGCGCAGTATGCAAGAAGAGTCTGGAATGTAGAAGAAGCTGACGATGTGAAAGCTGCACAGCAGGGAATTCAGAAAACAGTTGCATATTTTGCATCACTTGATATGCCGACAAGTTTTCGTGAGGCGAAAGAAATTGGTTCAAAAACAGACGAAGAAGTGAAACAAATGGCACATGGATGTTCCTATGAAGGAACCAGAACGATCGGTTCATTTAAGGTCTGTGATGAGAATGATATATACGAAATCTATAAATTAGCAAATAAATAGTTGATTCAACTATAGATTTAAGATAAAATAAAAAAAGATATAATTTAAGGAGGACAATTATAATATGGTTACAGCAGGAGATTTTAAGAATGGATTAACAATTCAGTTCGAGAATAATATTTACCAGATCATCGAATTCCAGCATGTAAAACCTGGAAAGGGAGCAGCGTTCGTACGTTGTAAATTAAAAAATATCAAGAACGGTGGAGTTGTTGAGAAAACATTCCGTCCAACAGAGAAATTTGAAAACGCTCATATCGAACGTAAAGAAATGCAGTATCTGTACAATGATGGAGAATTATTCTACTTCATGGATAACGAAACATTTGATCAGATCGCATTAGGACCAGATGTTATCGGAGATTCTTTAAAATTCGTTAAAGAAAATGAAAACGTTACGATCGTTTCTCACGCAGGGAATGCATTCCAGGTTGAGCCACCAATCTCTGTAGAATTACTTGTTACAGAATGTGAACCAGGAGAAAAAGGAAACACAGCACAGGGTGCTACAAAACCATGTATCGTTGAAACAGGTGCTCAGGTAATGGTACCATTATTCGTTAACGAAGGTGATACGTTAAAGATCGATACAAGAACTGGAGAATATTCTTCAAGAGTATAATCTTGTTATGAAAGATAAGAATCGTGGAATTATATGCATCATACTGTCAGCTTTTTCCTTTGCCCTTATGGCATTGTTTTTAAAGCTGTCAGGAGATCTTCCAGCGATCGAGAAGAGTTTTTTCCGCAATTTAGTTGCGGCGGTCATTGCATTTATCATGATCATTCGTAACAAGGAAAAGATTCAGATTCAGAAAAGAAATTTGCATTGGTTTATTCTAAGGTCCCTTTTTGGGACCTTAGGTATTTTCTGCAACTTTTATGCGGTAGATCACCTGGTGCTTTCAGATGCTTCATGTCTAAATAAGTTATCGCCATTTTTTGTTATTGTATTTTCTTATTTAGTACTGAAAGAGAAGATCACACCGACACAATGCGCATGCGTGATCGCAGCTTTTGTCGGTAGTTTATTTATTGTAAAACCAAGTTTCGCAGGCGGGATGACACCAGCAGCTGTGATCGGCTTTGCAGGGGGAATGTGTGCAGGTTTTGCATATACCTGTGTGAGAAAACTTGGACTTAGAGGAGAAAGAGGACCAATGATCGTGCTTTTCTTCTCAACATTTTCTATGTTGGCGTGTGTACCATATTTGATCATGGATTTTCATCCGATTTCAGCAAGGCAGTTATTCTTTTTGTTATTAACAGGATTAGCTGCTGCAGGAGGACAGTTTGGAGTCACAGCGGCATATACGTATGCACCAGCAAGGGAAATTTCTGTATATGATTACACACAGATCATGTTCTCAGCAATTATGGGGCTTCTCGTTTTTGGACAGCTTCCAGATATGCTGAGTTTTGTAGGATATTGTGTGATCATTGCAGCAGGAGTGATTATGTTTCTTTATAATAAGAGACGTGGAGGAAATTAGATGAAATTCATATCATGGAATGTCAATGGGATCAGAGCATGTGTGAAGAAAGGATTTTTGGATTTTTTCAATGAGACAGATGCCGATATTTTCTGCATTCAGGAAAGTAAGATGCAGGAAGGCCAGCTTGACCTGAATCTTCCGGGATATCACCAGTACTGGAATTATGCAGTGAAGAAGGGATATTCAGGAACAGGCATTTTTACAAAAGAAGAACCGATCAGCGTTTTTTATGGTCTTGGGATAGAAGAACATGATCAGGAAGGACGTGTGATCACACTGGAGTTTAAAGATTATTACTTTATCACAGTGTATACACCGAATTCACAAAGTGAACTGGCAAGGCTTTCTTATCGAATGAAGTGGGAAGAGGATTTTCTTGCTTATTTGAAGAAGTTAGAAGAGAAAAAGCCAGTGATCTTTTGTGGAGATCTGAATGTTGCAGTCGAGGAGATCGATCTTAAGAACCCAAAGACAAATAGAAAAAATGCTGGTTTCACGGATGAAGAACGTGAAAAAATGAGAACAATCCTTAGCAATGGATTTATCGATACCTTCCGTTATTTATACCCAGACCAGACAGGAATCTATTCCTGGTGGTCTTACCGCTTCAATGCGAGAAAGAATAACGCAGGGTGGCGCATTGACTATTTTATTGTATCAGAGTGTTTAAAAGATCGTATCAGTGATGCGAAGATCTTAACAGATGTGATGGGATCAGATCACTGTCCGATCGAGTTGGATTTCAAATGAAAATTACAGACTGTGGATTGAAACAGATAATAAGAACAGAAAGAGGTAAAATCAGATGGTAGAATTAACAAACAAAGAATTCTTTCAGGATTTAGATCAGACAATTGCAGCTCAATTATTTGAACAGACAACGTATCCATGGGAGATTCTTCCATTGATCAAAGATTTTGTACTGGAAGTTGGACCAACACTATCAGTAGATGAATATGATCAGGTAGAAGAAGATGTATGGATCGCGAAAAGTGCAACGATCGCCAAGACGGCAACGATCAATGGACCAGCGATCATTGGTCCAGATACAGAAGTGCGCCCAGGAGCATTTATCAGAGGAAATGCATTGATCGGGGCAGGATGTGTTGTAGGAAATTCTACAGAGATCAAGAATGATATTTTATTTAATAATGTTCAGGTGCCTCATTACAATTATGTAGGAGATTCTATTTTAGGATATAAGTCTCATATGGGAGCTGGATCCATCACATCGAATGTAAAATCTGACAAGACAAACGTTGTGATCAAAAACGGAGAAGAAAAGATTGAGACTGGAAGAAAGAAGATCGGCGCGATCTTAAGTTCTCGTGTAGAAGTAGGATGCGGAACTATCTTGAATCCAGGATCAGTGGTTGGTCATGATACCAATATTTATCCATTATCTATGGTACGTGGATGTATCGCACCAAACAGCATCTATAAGAACGCAGGAGAGATCGCTCAAAAACGATAGGACCTGTAATGGAGGGAAACCATATGAAAGGTGCAAAATATATACTAACAGCAGCGGTGATCGCAATGAGCAGCGTGATGATGACGGGATGCTTTAAGCCGTCAAAAGATGCTGTCGTGGAATCAAAATATTATCAGAGTCTTAAAGATGAAAGAGATAAACTGTCTGTTCAGCTAAAAGAAGAAAAGAAAAAAACAAATTCACTAAATAAGAAGATCAAAGCAATCCATGCAACTTCTGGAGATCAAAAGATTGCAGACTACAAAAGTCGTGTCAAAGACAGCAGGATCATTAAAGTTGACTTTGCAACGAATACGATCAAGAATCAGAGTTTTGCAGTAACGAATATTCCTGTCTGCAAATATGTAAAGAAGATTGTAACTGGATGTAATCGAATGATCGGAATCACACCAACCGATGTAGAGAAGCAGTATAAACAAAGTTATTCTTATGCGTTGATTGATGAAGATAATACAATGTTTGAATTCAAAGTATATGGTGACAGTTATATTGTGTTTGATGAGATTCCAGAAAATGTTTACGCATATAATGGTGCTTCAACCGTTGGAGATGCGTTGATCGATGCCAAAGAGCAGAAGAATTACAGTAACGTAGCAGCAAGAATTGCAGATGCCCAGATCGTTGTAACAGATAAGAAGATGAAATTTAATGATACAGCGATCAAAGTATCTAAGATTATTGAGAAAGCGAAGAAGTTATCTGGAAAAGATGCCACACTGGATACAGCCTCATGGAATGAGTATCGTTTCTATACAAGTGGTACATTAACAAAAATACTTCTCGGAGATCGTACGGTCATTGGAATCGAAGATAAGAATGGAAAACAGACTTTTTATCAGATCAGTGACAAACAAAAGAAGAATCTGAAAAAATATATGAAATAATAAATGAAAGAAAGACGTTTTGACGTATTGAAAACATATGTCAAAACGTCTTTTTTTCGTGCTTTTATGAGCAAAGATGAACATAATAAAAATTTCTTTGAATCAGTTATTATAAATTTTTATAACGATATTTGTTGACATGTATACAGAAATCTTATATAATCCAATTCATACAAAACATACAGAAATAGTATGGAATTAAAATAAAGGAGAAGAAACCATGAAAATAAGACAACAAAGAACCATAGAAAAGAATATCTGTAATAAAATGATCCTTTTAAGTTTCTGTATGATTCTTATGGTTTCTATGGCAGGATGTGGAAATAAGAGAAAAGAAAATCTTACGATCACAAATGTCTCTTATGATCCGACAAGAGAGTTTTATGAGAAATATAACAAAGATTTTATCAAATATTATAAAGACAAATATGGAAAGAAAGTCGAAGTGATCCAGTCCCACGGTGGTTCTGGAAGTCAGGCAAGATCAGTAGTAGAAGGAAGCAATGGTGATGTTGTAACACTGGCCTTAGAACATGATATTTCGCTGATCGAACAGACAGGACTTATAAATAAAGGGTGGCAGAAGAGATTTTCAAATGATTCTGCACCATATACGTCAACGATCGTCTTTCTTGTAAGAAAAGGAAACAAGAAAAGCATCAAAGACTGGAAAGACTTGATCAAAAAAGGAGTGGAAGTCATCACACCAGATCCAAAGAGCAGCGGGGGTGCCTGCTGGAACTTCTTAGCAGCTTATGGTTATGCGATTGATACTTATCACGATCAGAAAAAGGAAGAACAATTCCTGACAAAATTATATCAGAATGTATCTGTTATGGATTCAGGAGCCAGAGGTTCTACGACAACCTTTGTAGAAAATAAAAAAGGTGATGTCTTGATCGCATGGGAGAATGAAGCAATTCAGACAGTTAAGAATTATCCAGATAAATACGAGATCATTACACCAAGCATCAGTATCTTGGCACAGCCAAGTGTAAGCCTTGTTGATGATAACGTAAAGGTCAATGGAACAATGAAGATCGCAACAGAGTATTTAAAATATCTCTACAGTGACAAAGCACAGAAACTCGCAGCCGAAGAAGGATACCGGCCATCGAATGAAAGAATCTTAAAACAGTATCAAGGTAAATTTAATCTGAACATGAAACTATATAAGATCAGTGATTTTGGAGGATGGGATCAGGCTTACAAGAAATATTTTGAAGATGGAGCGTTGTTTGACAAGATTTACACAAACCAATAAAAAGGCAGGAATGAAGATGAGTAATACAAATAACGAGAATAGGACATTAAAAAAAGCGAAAAAAGCAAGGGTTATTCCAGGGTTCGGATTAACGATGGGAGTTACAGTAACGATGTTATCATTGATCATACTGATTCCATTAGCATCCGTATTTGCATACGCACTAAAATTATCGCCGAATGAATTCTTTACATTAATATCGAAAGAAACAGTAAGAAATGCATTTATCACAAGTATCGGAAGTTCGTTTATTGCAGCATTGATCAATGTTGTGTTTGGGCTGATCATCGCATGGGTACTTGTAAAATATGAATTTCCGGGGAAACGATTAATGGATGGGATGATCGAACTTCCTTTTGCACTGCCAACCGCAGTTGCTGGTATTACATTATCAAAAATGTATGCAGAAGATGGAATGATCGGACGATACTTTGCACACTTTGGGATTAAGATTTCTTATACAAGGATCGGACTTTTGATCGCACTTGTGTTTATTGGGATTCCGTTCATCGTAAGAGCGGTTCAGCCAGTGCTTGAGAAAATGGATGATCAGTATGAAGAAGCAGCGTATATGTTAGGTGCAACACCGACAAGAACATTCTTTAAAGTCATTTTACCAGAATTAAGACCTGCATTATTAACAGGATTTGGATTGGCATTTGCAAGGGGAATCGGGGAATACGGAAGTGTGATCTATATCTCAGGAAACAGTGCCAAGGAACATACACAGATGATCTCTTATGTGATCATGCAGAAATTAAACTATATCGACTATAAAAGTGCAACAGCTATTGCTCTTGTCATGCTGATCATTTCCTTTGTGATGTTATTTGTGATCAATATCATACAGGTAAGACAGGCAAGAAGAGTCAATGCACAGTAAGGAGAAGATCATGAATGAACAGCAGAAGTTTGAAAAAAGAAAACAGCGAACGAAGATCATCCTGATCACGATCAGTGCTTTATTTATGATCGTCATGTTGGTCTTACCGTTATTTTCCGTTATTACAAATTCATTAAGTGAGGGATTTAAATTTTATGTAAGTTCCATATCAACGGAGTATGTAAGAAGCGCTTTATTTGTAACGATTCTGGCAACGCTTGTTGCGGTAACGATTAATACATTTTTCGGGATCATGGCAGCATTTTTATTGACTAAATTCAGTTTCAAAGGAAAACAGGTTTTAGCAACTTTGATCGATATTCCATTTTCCATTTCACCAGTTATCGTAGGTCTTGCATTCTTGATGACATTTGGAAGACTTGGATGGACGTATCCAGCGATCCGAGCGATCAACACCTTCTTTGGAACGAATATCCGGATCGCATTTGCGATTCCAGGAGTCATTTTAGCAACCATTTTCGTGACCTTCCCATTTGTGTCAAGGGAGATCATACCGATCTTAAATTCACAGGGAAAAGACGAAGAAGAGGCAGCAGCATTGATGGGAGCCAGTGGATTTACGATCTTTCGAAAGATCACACTTCCTCAGATGAAATGGGGATTGATCTATGGGATCATCTTATGTAGTGCCAGGGCATTAGGAGAATTTGGAGCAGTTAATGCACTTTCTAAAACAAGGGGTGAGACATTTACCTTACCATTGGAGATCGATGCCTTATATATGTCAGGAACAACATCATCGATCACAGCAGCTTTTGCAGTATCATCGGTTTTAGTATTGATCGCGGTCGTTGTACTGATTTTAAGAAATATTGCATGGTACCGCTCACAGGACAAACAACAGGGAAAGGACGGAAGATAAAATGTATGTCGAAATGAGAAATATCTATAAACAATACGGAAACTTCCGGGCATCAGATAATGTAAGTTTTGGAATTGAAAAAGGGAAACTTGCAGCGTTGCTTGGGCCAAGTGGAAGTGGAAAGACAACCCTGCTTCGAATGATCGCAGGATTGGAAAATCCAAATGCAGGAGATATCTTTATTGATGGAAAGAGAGTCAATGATATTCCGGCAGCAAAACGAGGAATTGGATTTGTATTTCAAAGTTATGCACTATTCCGATATATGACAGTCTTTGATAATATCGCATTTGGACTAGAGATTGCAAAAATGCCGAAGAAACAGATCAAAGAACGAGTTTTTGAATTACTGGAATTAACGGGGTTATCAGGACTTGAAAATAGATATCCGAACCAGTTATCTGGCGGGCAGAGACAGAGAGTTGCATTTGCAAGAGCATTGGCTCCAAATCCACAGGTATTACTTCTTGATGAACCATTTGCAGCGATCGATGCAAAAGTAAGATCAGAGCTTCGACTCTGGCTAAAAGAAATGGTATCAAAGCTTGGTATCACAAGCATTTTCGTTACACATGATCAGGATGAAGCCGTAGAGGTTGCTGATGAGATCTTGATTACAAATCATGGAAAGATTGAGCAGATGGGAAGCCCATTAGAGATTTATAAATCACCAAAGACGCCATTTGTAGCCCAGTTTGTTGGAAGATCATCCATCGTAGAAAATTATGAATCCTTAAAAGGATTTGAAAAAATAGAACATGCACAGAAAGCGATCGTCAGACCAGAATTCCTTGAGTTAGCAAAAAAAGGGGAATTAAAACGATATATGAGTGCATCAGAAAAAGGAATTGTAGAAGATGTGATCTTTAGTGGAAGTCGACTGGATGTAGTTGTAAATATCAATGGAATCAAAGTGACAGCTGAGAGATCTTTGGAAAAGGATCCGGTAAGCGTTGGAGAAGAAGTTGATATCATTATTTACCGTTTATATGTATTTGATGAAAAGGAAACTTATTTATTAGAGAATAAAGAAATGCAGGAAGGCGATGTCTTCTATATTTAAGAAATATACCAGAAAGGACCGATTATGGAAATTACAAAACAACAGATCATACATACCGATGTCCTGATCATCGGAGGTGGAACAGCTGGATGTTATGCGGCACTTACGATCAGGGAAAAAAGTGATGCAAAGATCGTCATCGCCGAGAAAGCCAATATCAAACGAAGCGGGTGCTTAGCAGCTGGAGTTAATGCGATCAATGCTTATATCGTAAAGGGAAGAAAACCACAGGATTATGTTGATTATGCGAGGAAAGATGCAGATGAGATCGTACGAGGTGACCTGCTTCTTACAATGTCAGAACATTTAAATGAAGTGACAAGCAAGATGGAACAGTTAGGATTGGTTATTTTAAAGGATGAAAATGGTGACTATGTTGCCAGAGGAAATCGAAATATTAAGATCAATGGAGAAAATATCAAGCCAATCCTTGCAGATGCAGTAAATCAGCTAGATAACGTAGAGGTGATCAATCATTTGAATATCACGGATTATATCGTGGAAGATAACACGATCAAAGGAGCCTTTGGTTTCCATATGGAAAATGGAACAGCTTATGAGATTCGTGCCAAGAAAGTACTTTGTGCAACTGGAGGGGCAGCAGGGCTTTATAAGCCAAACAATCCAGGATTTTCAAGACATAAGATGTGGTATCCACCATTTAACACTGGTGCCGGATACGCAATGGGAATTGATGCTGGAGCTGAGATGACAACCTTTGAGATGCGTTTTATCGCATTAAGGTGTAAAGATACGATCGCACCAACGGGAACGATCGCACAGGGAGTCGGGGCAAAGCAGGTAAACGCTAAAGGAGAGATTTACGAAGATAAATACGGAATCACAACTTCTCAGCGTGTCTATGGAACAACACAGGAAAATCTGGAAGGAAGAGGCCCTTGTTACCTAAGAACCGAAGGAATTGAGAAGGAAAAAGATACAGACCTTAAGAAAGCATATTTAAATATGGCACCAAGCCAGACCTTAAAATGGATCGAGCAAGGCAAAGATCCAAGTGAACAAAATGTAGAGATCGAGGGAACGGAACCATATATCGTGGGTGGACATACTGCCAGTGGTTACTGGGTAAACACAAATCGAGAGACAACGATCCATGGGCTGTACGCAGCCGGAGATGTCGCAGGTGGATGCCCACAGAAATATGTGACAGGAGCTTTGGTAGAAGGTGAGCTCGCAGCACTGGATATTGTAGAGAAATTAAAAGATCAGACGTTTGATATAACAGATAACAAAGAAGAACAGTTATTAGACGAGAAAGTCAAAGAATACAACAATATTTTATCAGACAAAGACAGTATTTTTACAATCGAGCAAATGGAAGAAGCGATGCAGAAAGTCATGGATGCTTATGCAGGTGGAATTTCAAGTCATTATCAGTTTAATGAAAACTGCTTAAATCTCGCCAAAGAAAAGATCAATAACCTGATCACATTATCTGGACAGTTAAGTGCCAAGGATTACCATGAATTAATGTTTTATTATGAACTAAAAGAAAGATTAACGATCTGTCTGACTCTGATCGAACATTTAAAAGCAAGAAAAGAGACAAGATGGCACAGTTTTGCAGAAAATCTTGATCATCCACAAAAGAGTGATGATTGGAAAAAATACGTCAATACAAAGAAAGTGGATGGAAAGATCAAAGTCATCTTACGAGAACTAGTAAAGGAGGATGAGTACTATGAGCATCAGAATTAACAAAAATAAATGTGTTGGATGCAAACGATGTTTAGACGTCTGTCCTGGAAGTTTGATAAAGACCGATGCAACTGGCAAAGCATACATCAAATATCCAAAAGACTGCTGGGGATGTACATCCTGCTTAAAAGAATGTAAAACAGGAGCCATCGCATTTTTCCTAGGAGCCGATATCGGTGGAATGGGAAGTGAAATGACAGTTAACGAAAGCAAAGATACGATTCTCTGGAAGATCAAAAAATATACCGGAGAAGAACAAACCATAGAGATCAACAAGAAAGATTCAAACAAATATTAGATTGGAGGACATCAAAATGAGCGAATTATCACATCTTGACCAATTGGAGGCGGAAGCAATCTACATCATCCGAGAAGTTGCAGCTTCTTGTGAAAAACCAGTTATGCTATATTCTATCGGAAAAGACAGCTCAGTTATGTTACATTTAGCATTAAAAGCATTCTATCCGGAGAAACCACCATTTCCATTTTTACATGTTAATACAACATGGAAATTCAAAGAAATGATCAAATTCCGTGATGAAACAGCAAAGAAATACGGATTAGAAATGATAGAATACATCAATGAAGATGGTGTAAAACAGGGGGTTAATCCATTTGATAGTGGAGCCGCTTACACAGATATCATGAAAACACAGGCCCTAAAGCAGGCGTTAAATAAATATGGATTTACTGCTGCATTTGGAGGTGGACGTCGTGATGAAGAAAAATCTCGTGCAAAAGAAAGAATCTTCTCTTTTAGAAATGAAAATCAGGCATGGGATCCAAAGAACCAGAGACCAGAAATGTGGAAATTATATAACTCTAAGATCAAAAAAGGAGAAAGCATTCGTGTATTCCCAATCTCTAACTGGACAGAGACAGATATCTGGAAATATATCAAACGCGAAAAAATCGATATCGTTCCATTATATTTTGCAAAAGAACGCCCAGTGATCGAGAGAGATGGAAATATCATCATGGTCGATGATGACAGATTAAAATTAAGACCAGATGAGAAGATCGAATACAAGAGTGTGAGATTTAGAACCCTTGGATGTTATCCATTAACTGGAGGAGTGGAATCAAAAGCCTCAACACTTGATGAGATCATTGACGAGACATTAAGTGCGGTTTCTTCAGAAAGAACAACTAGAGTTATTGATAATGAAGCAGCAGGAAGCATGGAAAGAAGAAAGAGAGAGGGGTATTTCTAAGATGATAGGATTATTAAAATTTATTACTTGCGGTAGTGTAGATGATGGAAAATCTACACTGATCGGACATATTTTATATGATTCAAAGTTATTATATATAGACCAGGAAGAAGCATTAGAGTTAGACAGTAAAGTTGGAAGCCGTGGTGGAAAGATCGACTATTCTTTATTACTTGACGGATTAATGGCAGAAAGAGAACAGGGAATTACGATCGACGTTGCCTACCGTTATTTTACAACAGAAAAAAGAAGTTTTATCGTAGCAGATACACCAGGACATGAAGAATATACAAGAAACATGGCTGTAGGAGCATCCTTTGCAGATTTAGCAGTCATCTTAATCGATGCATCCCAAGGAGTATTAGTACAGACAAGACGCCACGCAAGAATCTGCGCCTTAATGGGAATCAGACACTTCGTATTTGCAGTCAATAAAATGGACCTTGTAAAATATGATCAGGAAACATTCCGAAAGATCGAGGAACAGATCAAAGAATTACAAGAAGAATTATCACTTGCAAATGTAAAGATCATCCCAGTATCTGCAACAGAAGGAGATAATGTTACAACAAAATCAGATAACATTCCATGGTATACAGGAGAACCATTACTAGAATACCTAGAAACGGTGGATGTACGAGAGAAATCTGAAGAAGAAGGATTCTACATGCCAGTTCAGAGAGTATGCCGTCCAAACCACACATTCCGTGGATTCCAGGGACAGATCGAATCCGGACAGATTTCTGTCGGAGATGAGATCGTGACATTACCAAGCAAAGAACATGCAAAGGTTAAGAGTTTATTAATTGGTGATAAAGATGCACAGACAGCTGAAAAAGGTCGTCCAGTAACGATTCAGTTAGACCGTGAAGTTGATGTATCAAGAGGATGCGTACTGGCCAATAAAACAGAACTTCCAGTCAGCAAATCATTTACAGCGACAGTTCTTTGGATGGATGACGGAGAATTGTTACCAGGAAAAGAATATTTCGTAAAGATCGGAACAAAAGAAATTCCAGGAATCGTAACAAATATTCAGTACAAGATCGATGTCAACACAGGAGAATACATTCCAGCAAACAACTTAAGAAAGAATGAGATCGCAGTATGTGATGTTATCTTGCAGGAAGAAATTGTCTTAGACGAATTTGATGATCATAAAGCCTTAGGAGAGCTGATATTGATCGACCGTATCACAAACATGACATCTGCATGCGGAGTGATCAAAAATTCCGAAGTTGACGAAGAAACAGACCTAAAATGCGTCTTTGCACATGGAAAATTAAAAGCCAATGGAGATATCTTTGAAGAATTCTACTACAACATGGAAAGTATGACAGTCACAAAGATCAAACCATCTGGAAAATCCTACACGATCGGAGATGAAATTCCAGTAGAAGGAGAAAGCTATCAGTATCCAGACTACTTTGATGTCATCGTATTCAGAGACAAAGTAGCCGTACAGATCAGAGACAGAAAAGTATCAGCAATTCTTCCAATCGAAGAATACGAATACAAAGGCCTGCCACTGATCAATGGACGAGGATTTAAGATTCTGGTTGATTCCAAAGAAAAAGCAGACAAACTGTTTGCAGAATTAAAAGAACAAGGATATAAACCAGGAAGCGAATTCTTTAACCGTTGGTTACAGTTTGAAGCATATCGTAAGATTGTGTTTAGGGATAGTATTTACTAATTAAATTGTAATTGTATAACGGAAATGTATCGAGTATTCATAAAAACATAAAAAAGATAGAGGTACGAAAAACGAATTTCATTGACCTTCTGTCAACGAATCCAAAACTTATCAGCCAATACCATTTAATATACACACTGTGTAGTGATTTGAATAGCGTTCCGTTGTATGAGTCAGAAAGAAGATAAGAAGAACTATTTATAAGAAAAAAGGATGACAACATGAGCACTTTTTGAATGCGTTTTTTACAAATTCGCAGCGCCCTGTGGTTGATTGTTTGACCGTAGCTGCGGGCATTTTGGCTCGCAGCCAGGAAGTTATCAAAGGAACAGGCGCGGATCAGCGATTTGTAAAAAACGCTTTCAAAAATGCGGAGTGTCATCCTTTTTTCTTATAAATAGTTCTTCTTATCTTCTTTCTGACTCATACATGCAACACTATTACAATCAAAACTTGTCATGAAATAATACTGACAAACTATAAATACTGACAACAAAATGTCACTATTGAATGTCGTCAAAACCATCATATCAATCGCTTGTCCAAACCACGCATTGTATATATAATAATACGTGAAAGGGGATGATACAGAGTGTCTAAGAAATCCGGATTAACAAAAAGACAGAAACTTATCATTGAGATGTTAGCAGCTTTTAATGCTGACGATCCAATTACAATACAGGCAATATCAGAAAAACTGAAATTAAGTTCAAGAACCGTATTAAGAGAAATGCCTCGCATCAACGAATGGTTTGAGGAGAATGACTTTAAACTAGTCAAGAAACCAAGAATCGGGATGTATGTGGATGAAGATACAGAAACAAGAAACTATATTAAAGAACTCGTAGATATGGATGAGAACAAGCCAGTATACAGTAAAGCAGATCGCCAGATGATCATATTACTTGAACTGTTAACGATCAACGAACCACTCAAATATTTTTACTTTACATCCCTTTTTCATATTTCGGATGCAACATTAAGCAACGATCTGGAAGAGGTTGAAACATGGCTTGATCACTATAATCTGACTCTTTACCGAAGACCGGGAATGGGAATTTACTGGGAAGGAAAAGAGGAAGATTACCGTCAGGCAGTGACAATGGTATTGAGACAAAAGTTAAGAGGACATTCCTTAAAAGTATTGTTTGATAAAGAGAAAAAACTCAAAGAACGAATGTTTCCGAATCTTACGCAAGAAGTGTTAGATGATACAAGAGATATCATTAAAAATATGCAGGGAGTGTTAGATATAGAATATACTGACCATTCCATTAGGCATTTAAGCTTGTATTTATTGATCACACAAAACAGGGTAAGAATGGGACATGAGATCAAAGAAGAGAAAGACGTCAGGTCGATCACTCATTTACCAGAATATCAGATTGCAAAATGGCTGGGAGGCAAGTTAAGCAACTTTGAAGGACATCAGCTCTCACAAGGAGAAGTATATAACATAGCAATGCAGCTTTTGGCAGCGAAGATCTGGAAAAACAAAAGTGAGAATAAGATCGATGAAGAAAGTTTTAAAGTCAGGCAGTTGGTCATGCGGATCATTGCTGAGATGGAAATACTTTTAGAAATGGAATTTTTTGAGAATGCAGTGTTGATCGATGGATTATGTAATCATATGAAACCAGCGATCAATCGAATGAAACAAGGTGTATTTACGGAAAATCAATACATTGATTTTTTAGAAGAAAAATATTCCAAAGTTTATGTGGCAACGATCAAAGCGTGTGAGTTCTTAAAAGAAGAATTACATATAAAAAAACTCCCGGAAGGGGAGATGGGGTTTATCGCATTATACTTCTGTGTAGCGGTTGAACAGCAAAAAGATAAAGAAGAAAAGTTATCTGTTTATGTTGCCTGCCCACATGGAGTTGGGACATCCCATATGCTAGCCGTTCATCTGAAAAAAGAATTTCCGCAGCTGATGGTACAAAAGATCATCTCGACAGCAGAGATCAAAGAAGAGGAGCTGATCGAAGAAGGAATTGATTTTATCGTTTCCACAGCAAAATTAAATCTGACATTTCCAAATGTCTATGTGAACTCTATTTTAACAGAGACAGATAAGAAAATGATCAATGCCATGATCAAAAATATCGACAAGAAGAAAAGAAAAAATCCCATAAAGACTGTAAAACCAGTCAAAAGGATTGGAAGAGAAGACATCGAGTATATGACACTTCTTGGAGAAGAAATCTTACAGGTATTAGATAACATTAAAATATCAACAGGTGAAAACATTAAGAATAAGAAACAATTGATCGAATATGCAGGAGAATTATTTGCAAGAAATGAAACGACAGCAACAGAGATTACTTTTGCATTAAACAAACGCGAGAATATCGCAAGCACATTTATTCCGAGTATGAATGCATTATTTTTACATTGTGAAACAAAAGGCATCAGACATTGCAGATTTGGTTTTGTCTATTTAAATGATGAGATCATTGAAGATGGGCAGCCAATCAAGGGTGCGATCTTGATGCTTGTTCCACAGGGAGATGGAAGTAAGGTTTATCGCGAAGTTATGAGTGAAATAAGCGGAGCATTAGCCGAGAAAGACCAGATCATCACTTACTTATTTGACAAAAACAGAAATGCAGTTGAGGCAGAACTTGAAACAAGCCTTGGCAACTATTACGAAAACAAAATGAAGAGAAGATAGAAAGCAAAAGGAGGATATTGTAAATGAAAAATGGATTACAAAGATTTGGTAAATTTTTAAGTGCAATGGTAATGCCAAATATCGGAGCATTCATTGCATGGGGATTCATTACAGCATTATTTATCGCAGATGGATGGATTCCAAATGCGAAGTTAGCATCAATTCAGCCATACATGTTAACATTCTTATTACCAATGCTGATCGCCTACACAGGTGGTAAACAAGTTGGTGGAGATCGTGGAGGAGTCATGGGTGCGATCGCAGTCATGGGTTGTATCGCTGGAGTTGGTGGATTTGATGGACAGCCAATGTTAATGGGAGCCATGGTTATGGGACCATTTGCAGGATGGGTCATCAAGAAATTTGATAAAGCAATGGACGGACATATGCCAGCCGGATTTGAGATGTTGATCAATAACTTCTCTGTTGGTATTTTAGGAATGATCGTAGCGATCATTGGATACTTTATCATCGGACCATTTATGTCAACCGTATTAGCAGTGTTAACAGCAGGAGTTAACGTACTTGTAAAAGCAAAATTAATACCTTTAGCAGCAATCTTTATCGAACCTGCCAAAGTATTATTCTTAAATAACGCGATCAACCATGGTATCTTTACACCAATTGGTATTGAACAGGCAAAAGAAGCTGGTAAATCTATCATGTATATGTTAGAGGCAAACCCAGGACCAGGACTTGGAGTATTATTAGCATATGCAGTATTCTCTAAAGACAAAGTAACAAAATCATCTGCACCAGGTGCGATCATCATTCATTTCTTCGGTGGTATTCATGAGATTTACTTCCCATATATCCTGATGAACCCAATCGTGATCATCGCTCCGATCGTTGGTAACATTTGTGCGATCACATTCTTCACATTTACAAAATGCGGACTTATTGGACCATCTTCACCAGGATCAATCATCGCTTATTTATCAATGTCACCAAAGAGCCAGATTCCATTAACGATCTTAGGTGTACTGATCGCAACTGTAGTATCATTCTTGATCGCATCACCTATCATTCGTATGTCAGATGGTAAGAGTCTTGAAGATGCACAGGACGATATGGCAGCAAAGAAAGCAGAATCTAAAGGAATTACAGTTGACCCAGGAGAGAAGAAAGATGCAGATAAAGTTAAGAAGATCGTATTTGCATGTGACGCAGGAATGGGATCTTCCGCAATGGGAGCTACGAAATTCAGAAACCGTGTGAAAGCACAGAGACCAGATCTTACAGTTATCAATACATCTGTAGATAATATTCCAGCAGATTGTGATATCGCAGTTGTTCAGGCAGTATTAGCAGACAGAGCCAGAAAATCTGCACCACAGGCACAGTTAGTTATCATCAATAACTTCTTACAGGATCCAAACTTAGATGGATTATATGAACAGATGACAGCAAAAGTTGATGCATCAGCACAGACAGCTGCAGCTATTGAAGAAGTTGAAACACCAGTAGTTACTGGAAATGCAAAGATCCTTGTAGAAGAAGGAATCAAAACAGGATTAAAACCAGTCGACAAATTCGAAGCGATCAAAGCAGCAGGAAAACTGTTAAATGAACTTGGATATGTTGAAGAAGGTTATATTGACGCTATGGTAAAACGTGAAGAAACAGTTACAACATACATGGGATTAGGTGTAGCAATTCCTCACGGAACAGGAGATGCCAAGAAGAAAGTACAGAAAACTGGTATCGTAATGCTTCAGTATCCAGAAGGTGTAGACTTTGATGGAGAAAAAGCTCAGTTAGTCTTCGGTATTGCTGGAATCGGTGATGAACATCTTGGATTATTAGCTAAGATCTCTGAAATCATCGAAGATCCTGAAAGATTAGAACAGTTAAAAACAACAGAAAACGTTGACGAAATCATGGAAATGTTTAAATAAGATTTAAACAAAAAAAGGTCAATTTAATAAGCGGGAAATTCTTCTCGCTTATTAAATACCTAAGATATATACTTATAGATTTATATTTTAATTTTAGGAGTGAAGAAAATGAAGAAAGCAATTCAGTTTGGAGCAGGAAATATTGGACGTGGATTTATCGGTGGACTGTTAAGCAAAGCAGGATATCATGTAGTATTCGCAGACGTAAATCAGGAAATCATTGATAAGATCAACGAAGATAAGAAATATACAATTTTTGTAAAAGACGTAGAAAGCAGCGAGATCGTGATCACAGATATCAGCGGAGTAAATTCAACAAAACCTGAACTGATCGATGAAGTAAAAGAGGCTGAAATCATCACAACAGCCGTTGGAGTAAGAATTCTTCCGATCATTGCTCCATCTATCGCAGAAGGAATCAAAGCAAGAAAAGAAAATGGTTCTGAAGAATACTTAAACATCATTGCTTGCGAAAATGCAGTCAAAGCAAGTTCTCAGTTAAAAGAAGCTGTTTATGGAAACTTAAATGACGAAGAAAAAGCATATGCAGACAAATATGTAGGATTCCCAGACTGCTCTGTAGACAGAATCGTGCCTCCAGTACGTTTAGATAATCCAATCGACGTCGTTGTAGAAAACTATTATGAATGGAATGTCGAAGAAGCATCCTTTAAGGGAGCTGTTCCACAGATCGAAGGAATGAATCTTGCAGATAACTTAATGGCATATATTGAAAGAAAATTATTTACATTAAACACAGGACACTGCATCACAGCATATCTTGGAAACTACAAAGGATTCAAAACAATCGATGAAAGTATCGCTGATGAAGAAATCTTTAAAACTGTAAAAAAAGCAATGCAGCAGAGTGGTATGGCATTAGTCAACAAATATGGATTTGACAAAGATGCTCACTTTAAATACATCGACAAGATCTTAAATCGTTTCAAAAACCCATACCTTGTAGATGATACAGCTCGTGTAGGTAGAGAACCATTAAGAAAATTAAGTGCGACAGATCGTTTAACAAAACCAACGATGACAGCATTAGAATATGGTCTTCCAGTGGATGCATTATTAGCAGGAATGGCAGCAGCATTAAAATATGATAATGCTGAAGATCCACAGAGCGTAGAATTACAGGATAAGATCAAAGCAAACGGAGTAAAAGCAGCATTAAAAGAAGTATCTGGAATCACAGATGAAAAGATTTTAGATGATGTCGTAGCAATCTACGAAGCAATGTAGTCGAAACAATATCAATAAAAAATCAACCAAAAATCAAATCAACACCCTTTTTTCTTAACTCATATAATCATAATACAAAGTGTCAAGAAACAATTTCTTGACACTTTTTTCTCATATTATAAATACAACTGTCTATTCAACAATTTCAATTCCATCAATATTCGGAACACACATCATAGAATAGTTTGTATGATAAATGACAAATCCAGGTTTTGCCTTTGGCGGCTTTCTTAGTTCTTTTCTCTGAACATAATCAATCTCAACCTTCGGTGCCTGACGCCCCTTGGAATAATAAGCTGCAAGGCGGCCAGCTTCTTCAAAGGTAGCATCTGGAAGAGTTTCCGCTTGTTCCTTTCGTACAATAACATGGGACCCAGCCATATTCTTTGCATGGAACCACCAATCCCCGCCATTTGCAAACTTAAAACTTAATTCATCATTCTGATAGTTATTTTTTCCAACATACATATGGAAACCATCAGAAGAGACAAAATGTAATGGTTTGGATTTTGCCTGTTTCTTTCCCTTTTTCTTCCCATGGCTCTTAATATAACCATAATCAGAAAGTTCATCTTTGATCAGCTGCAGGTCTTTCTCATCTTCTGATAAAGAAAGAGCAGTAGAGATCGAATCGAGATGATCAAGATCAGCTTTTGTCTCCACGACAAGCTCAGAAAGAGCTTCATAAGTACGTTTTAGCTTATTATATTTTGCAAAAAACTTTTTGGAATTCTCCAAAGGAGTCTTTGTTGGATCAAGAGGGATCGTAATCTCTTCGTTTGTGTAATAATTCATGCAAGTTAAAGATTTTGCATTTGGTTCTAGCCCATATCCATATGTCTGTGTAAGTTCTCCATAAACTTTGAATTTCTCACGTTTCTCGGTATCCTTTAACTGACGAAGCTGCAGATCATATTTCTTGCTTGTCCTCTCAAGAGCAGTCTGCACGATCTTTCGAAGGTCAGAAGATTTCTGCTTCATTCTTGTATATTTTTCCTTCTCAGAATAATACCCGATCAGCACGTCAAAAATAGAATCATATGTTTTCTCTGTACAGTCAGGATAGGAAGTTAAAGGAATACAAGAAAATTCCTTGGGTTCCTCCCCAGAATAAATGATATTTGGCTGATATGCCTCATCTTCTACAAGAGCATTTAATTTTACAAGTTGGCCATATAATCCAGCAGCACTATCATCTGTCAAAGAATCAGTAGATGCATTCCCATCGAGCCCTGCACGATAACAAAGTTCATTTGCGATTAAAGGACTCATACCTGTGATGGAAGTATAAAGTGCTTTGCAAAGATTCAGTGGTTTTGTGATGATATGCTGATAAAAATCTTCTGCAGTCAGACTTGCTAAAGGATGTTTTCCTTTAGACGGTGGAAATGTGTAAGTACGTCCAGGTAAAACCTCTCTGACAGAACTGATATTTGCAGAGATATGCTTGATACTATCTAAGATCACATCATCACTGTTTACAAAAATGATATTACTGTGTTTTCCCATGATTTCAACGATCAGACGTTTCTGGCAGACATCTCCAAGCTCATCCAGATGCTCAATCTTAATTTCGATAATACGCTCAAAGTCAGGCTGTGTGATCGAAATGATCCTTCCACTGCTGATATGTTTACGAAGCAGCATGCAGAAGTTTGGAGCCTGCATAGGGTTTGCTTTTCCTTCTTTCGATAAATAGACAAGAGGAAGAGAAGCACTGGCTGAGAGATGAAGTCTTGTTGTCAATCTCTCTTTTTTGATCACAAGCGTGATCTCGTCGGCCTCTGGCTGATAAATCTTATAGATTCTGCCACCAATGATCTGTTTATTAAGTTCTGATATAATATTTGAAATGACAAATCCGTCGAATGCCATGATAAATACCTCCTGGTAATGAAATCGGTTATCTAATGATCACAAGAAGATAAATCCGTCAAACAATTATATCAGAAATTCGAAAAAGTATAAAGAAAAAACGATCAAATTCACAAATCATAGAAAGATAGTCGGGATTTTGTTGTAATTAAAATCATTTCTTATTATAATGAATATTAAGTGTACAATAAAATAATCTATGGAGGACAAGTCATTGAGAAAAGAAGCGTCAAAGAATGCATGGAAGCAGTTATACGACATTACATTAAAACTAGACAAATTAGAGCCTTGGAATTACCTTGGTGACACACAACTTGTAACCATTCAGCTAAAAGACAGAGAAGAACCTGTATTTTGCAGTGTGATGGGAAAATTCAGCGGAGAAAGAGGAATTGCAGTCTTTGATGGAGTTGAAGGCTTAGGAGATTTCTATATGATCCTTGGAAGTGAAGAAGGGGATCTTCCAGCACAGTATCTGATGGATGAACATTCAAGTCTTACATGCTTCTGGGGAAGCATGATGAATGTGCCAGATGAACAAAGAAAAGTTATCGATGAATTAGATATTCGTTTTAAGACGATCAGTGACTGGATTTACTTTGTTTCTTATAAGAAAGGTTACAAACCATATCAGTTAGATGAAGATGAAGTTGCACTTCTTATAGAAACTTATGAGAACCTGTATATGGCAGTGGAAGCAGTCAGACAGGGAGAATTAAATCCAGAGATCGAACAGGCAGAAGGAATCGTTCGCCGTTATAATACTGAAAATGATACTTGGGAGATGTTTGTAAAAGAGATACCAGAAGCTGAAAAAGAATTTCCGTCAGTGATGTTAGAAGATCAGGAATTAAAAGATGAATTAAAGGATCAAAAACAGATCGATCTTGAAGTGATTTTAGATTTTACTTATCTTCCAGTTATGGTAGAAGGGGAAGAAGAAGGGGAGCGTCCAAAGAATCCACTTTTATTTATGGCATATGATAATACCGATGGCGGTGTGATCACAATGGATATTTTAGAAGAGGGTGATGATGAGATCAGCAGAACATTAGGATTCTTTATCAGTTTTGTGCAGCAGAATGGAAGAATGAAGACGATCAAAGCAAGAAATCCATGGATTTTTGGAGCATTAGAGGATATTTGTGAATATTGCAGCGTGGACCTTGTATATGATCCGGTAGAGATCATGGATCAGGTGATCGAAGAAGTTGTTTCTCAGTTGTAGGAATTTCATGTAACATATCAAAAGATGAATTAGAGTGAACGAGGTTGACAAATAAGTTAAGGATTGGTAAAATACAGATAATTTGATGTGCTACCTAAGTAGCACTTTAATTCGATAAAGTATCAAGGAGCGGCAAAAATATGAATAAAAAGAGAGTCCACACACCAGAAGGTGTCAGAGATGTATATGGAACAGAATATGGACAGCGAAGTAAGCTGAAGGCAAAATTAAACAAAGTTTTTGCATCTTACGGATATGAAGGGATCAGAACTCCAGGATTTGAATTCTTTGATGTATTTAACAGTGAAAAAGGAACCGTATCCGCAAGGGAAATGTTTAAATTCTTCGATAGAGAAGGAAATACCTTAGTTCTTCGTCCGGATGTCACACCATCCATTGCACGCTGTATCGCAAAGTATTTTAATGAAGAGAATATGGGAATCCGTTTATCTTATGCAGGAAATGTATTTTTAAATAACTCAAGCTATCAGTTGAAGTTAAAAGAAACATGCCAGTTAGGTGCAGAATTAGTCAATGATGCGTCTGTACAGGCAGATACAGAATCTATTGCAATGGCAATTGATTGTTTTCTGGCAGCTGGATTGACTGATTTCAGACTTTCTATCGGAGAAGTTGAATTCTTCAACGGATTGACACAGACGATCAAAGATGAAGAAGTCAAAACACAGCTTCGAGAGCTGATCTTAAATAAGAATTATTTTGGATTAATGGAATATGTAGAGACATTAGATCTGTCTGATAAGATTAAAGATGTATTTTTACATTTTAACGAACTGAATGGAGATGTAGCGATCTTAGATCAGGCAGAAGCAATGGTTGAGAATGAACAGTCTAAGAAAGCGATCAAAAGACTTCGCGATGTATATGATATCTTAAAATTATACGGCAAAGAGCGGTATGTAAGTTTTGATCTTGGAATGTTAAATAAGCATAATTATTACACAGGAATCATTTTCAAAGGTTATACTTATGGAACAGGAGATGCAGTTCTAAAAGGTGGACGATATGATAATCTGATCGAACAGTTCGGAAAGAAAGCCCCATCAGTTGGATTTGCGATCGTATTAGATGAGCTGATGATGGCATTAAGCCGTCAGGGAATTCATATGGAAGCAGATCATATGGATACAATGATCATTTATAAAGAAGCAACAATGAAAGATGCGATCCTTCGAGCAGAAGAATTAAGAAAAGAAGGAAAGAAAGTCATCTTAGAGAGAAAGAATGATCTGTGCAGCAAAGCAGACTATGAAAGATTTGCTAAAGAGCATCGCCTCGGTGGAATTCTTTATTTCATCTAATCAACAAATCGAGCAAAAGAAGGGAAACAAAAGACCATGAGATATATTACATTTGCCCTGGCGAAAGGGCGCCTTGCAAAGAAAGCGATGGCTTTATTAGAAGAGATCGGAATCACATGCGAGGAAATGAAAGACGAGAAAACAAGAAAATTAATCTTCGTAAACGAAGAATTAAAATTAAAATTTTTCTTATCCAAAGCAAGTGACGTGCCAACTTACGTGGAATATGGAGCAGCTGATATCGGTGTTGTTGGAAAAGATACGATCCTTGAAGAAGGAAGAAATCTATACGAAGTATTAGACTTGAAATTTGGAGCTTGCAAGATGTGTGTGTGCGGACCCAAAGAAGCGAAGAAATATTTAAACAGTAATGAGATCATCCGTGTGGCATCCAAATACCCACATATCGCCAAAGAATATTTCAATAATCAGAAATTACAGACAGTAGAGATCGTTAAGTTAAACGGATCTGTTGAACTTGCACCGATCGTTGGATTATCAGAGGTGATCGTCGATATCGTTGAGACAGGAACAACCTTAAAAGAAAATGGATTGGAAGTCTTAGAAGAAGTTTGCCCATTATCAGCAAGAATGGTAGTGAATCAGGTAAGCCAGAAGATGGAACAAGAACGAATCAGCAAGATCATCGTTGCACTAAAGAAGATCTTGGATGAAAAAGAATAGGCCGGAGGAGAGAAATATGAGAATAGTAAAAGTTAACAAAGATTCCATTGCAAATATTTTATCAGATTTATTAAAGAGAAGTCCTACAAACTATGGGGATTTTCAGGATAAAGTCGATGCGATCATCAAAAATGTCAGAGATAATGGAGATAAAGCTGTCTTTGATTATACAGCACAGTTTGATAAAGCAGAGATCAACGCAGAGAATATTTTAGTTACAGAAGAAGAAATTAAGGAAGCTTACGAAGAAGTGGACGATGAATTGATCAAAGTTATCCGCAAAGCGATCAAGAATATTCGTGATTTCCATGAAAAACAGATTCAGAAGAGCTGGTTTGAGACAAGAGAAGACGGAGTAATGCTTGGACAGAAAGTAACACCAATGGAAACTTGTGGTGTCTATGTACCAGGTGGAAAAGCAGTTTATCCATCTTCTGTTTTAATGAACATTGTTCCAGCACACGTTGCAGGAGTGAAAAATATCATCATGACAACACCTCCTGGAAAAGACGGAAAAGTTACAGCAAATACATTAGTTGCAGCGAAAGAAGCTGGAGCAACAAAAGTATATAAAGTCGGTGGAGCACAGGCAATTGCAGCGATGGCATTTGGAACAGAGTCTATTCCAAAAGTAGACAAGATCGTAGGACCTGGTAACATTTTTGTGGCTCTTGCCAAGAAAGCAGTTTATGGAAACGTAAGTATCGATTCCATTGCAGGACCAAGTGAGATCTTAGTGTTAGCTGATGAAACAGCGAATCCAAGATATGTGGCAGCAGACTTACTTTCCCAGGCAGAACATGATGAGATGGCAAGTGCGATCCTTGTTACAACAAGCGAAGAATTAGCACATAAAGTATCTGATGAGATTGACGGATTCTTAAATCAGTTATCAAGAAAAGAGATCATGGAGAAATCTTTAGATTCCTTCGGATATATTCTTGTTGCAAGCGATATGAAAGAAGCAATTGATACGGCAAACGCTATTGCGTCTGAACATATGGAGATCATGACAGCAAATCCATTTGACGTTATGACAAGGATCAAGAATGCAGGAGCGATCTTTATCGGAGCATACAGCTGTGAACCTTTAGGAGATTATTTTGCAGGACCAAACCACGTACTTCCAACAAATGGAACAGCGAAATTCTTCTCTCCATTAAGTGTTGATGATTTCATCAAGAAATCAAGTGTCATCTACTATTCAAGAGAAGCCTTAGAGCCAGTACACAAAGACATCGAATTCTTTGCGAATCAGGAACAGCTGACAGCACATGCTAATTCCATGAAAGTAAGATTTGAAGATAACCAGGAAGGATAAAAATATGAGTAGAAGTGCATCAATTGAGAGAAATACAAGTGAGACAAAGATCAAACTTTCCATTGATCTTGATGGAAACGGAAATGGAAATATCCATACAGGAATCGGTTTTTTTGACCATATGTTAAATGCATTTGCACGTCACGGATTTTTTGATCTTGATGTGGAAGTTGAGGGAGATCTCTATGTAGACTGCCATCATACGATCGAAGATGTCGGAATCGTACTTGGAGAAGCGATCAAACAGGCCGTTGGAGATAAGAAAGGGATCAAACGTTATGGATCATTTATGCTTCCAATGGATGAGACATTAATGTTATGTGCGATCGATCTGTCTGGAAGACCATATTTTGTGATGGATTGTGATTTTACGGTTGATCGCGTTGGAGAATTTGACACAGAGATGGTAAGAGAATTCTTTTATGCAGTATCTTACGGCAGCATGATGAATCTTCATTTGAAGAAATTACATGGAGAAAATAATCATCATATGATCGAAGCAGCATTTAAAGCATTTGCAAAAGCTTTGGATGAAGCAACCAGCATGGATCCAAGGATCACAGATGTACTTTCCACGAAAGGAGCCTTATAAGATGAGTAATGAGGCAAAACCATTAAATAGCAAGATGAGTTTTGATGAATTCAAATTAAACAGCGACGGAATGTTAACCGTTGTTGTACAGGATCATAAGACAAATGAAGTTTTGATGGTTGCATATATGACAAAAGAAGCATATGATAAGACGATCGAGACAGGGATTATGACTTATTACAGCCGAAGCCGTGATGAATTATGGATCAAAGGGGAGACATCCGGACATTATCAGTATGTCAAAGATTTATATATTGACTGCGACAGAGACACCTTACTTGCTAAAGTAAAACAGATCGGGGCTGCTTGCCATACAGGAAATTATTCTTGCTTCTACACAGATTTATTAGAAAAAGAAGATTAAGAACGTAATCTTTGTGAGAAAATATTTGTGTTTCTAAGTTCGATTTGGTATAATCGACTTTATAAGATAAGGAGGCAAGATTATGACAGCATTTTTATCAGAATTAGTCTCTTATGTATTGAAGTTTGCGATTCTTTTTGCATGCTCTGCGGCAGGAATTTATTTCGGAGTCGGTCGTGCGAAGGCAAAGAAGAAAGAATCATAAGATCATACATGATTAAGAGAAGATCATTTAGCTGCATGAGAATACAGGCTCATGCAGCTAAAAAGCCGTAAAGGCAAGGTCTTCTTAAATATAATGAAACGACACTAGGAGGATGAAACGTTGAGAGCATATGGAGTCAACGAACTCAGGAAGATGTATCTTGAGTTTTTCGAAAGTAAAGGACATTTAGCATTAAAGAGTTTTTCACTCGTGCCAAAGAACGATAACAGTTTATTACTGATCAACGCTGGTATGGCACCACTGAAACCTTATTTCACAGGACAGGAAGTACCACCAAGAACAAGAGTGACAACATGTCAGAAGTGTATCCGTACAGGAGATATTGAGAATGTTGGTAAGACAGCAAGACATGGTACATTCTTTGAGATGTTAGGAAACTTCTCTTTTGGAGATTACTTCAAACATGAAGCGATCGCATGGTCCTGGGAATTTTTAACAGAAGTGATCGGATTAGATCCTGACAGATTATATCCATCTGTATACGAAGATGATGATGAAGCATTCGAGATCTGGGAGAAAGAGATCGGAATCGCACCAGAGAGAATCTTCCGTTTTGGAAAAGAAGACAACTTCTGGGAGCATGGGGCAGGACCTTGTGGACCATGTTCAGAGATCTACTATGACCGTGGAGAGAAATATGGATGTGGAAGCCCAGACTGTACGGTAGGATGTGACTGCGACCGTTATATGGAAGTATGGAACAACGTATTTACACAGTTTGAGAATGATGGACACAACCATTATACAGAATTAGAGAATAAGAACATTGATACAGGTATGGGACTGGAACGTCTTGCAGTCGTTGTACAGGAAGTAGATTCTATCTTCGACGTAGATTCTATCAAAGCGATCCGCGATGAGATCTGTAAAGTTGCAGGAGTTACTTATGGTACAGACCACGAGACAGACGTATCGATCCGTGTGATCACAGACCATATTCGTTCTGCTACATTTATGTTATCTGATGGTATCACACCATCTAACGAAGGACGTGGATATGTACTTCGCCGTCTGATTCGCCGCGCAGCAAGACATGGAAGATTATTAGGGATCGATCATCTGTTCTTAACAGATATCAGTAAAGTCGTGATCCGTGAATCTAAAGATGGATATCCAGAATTAGAAGAGAAAGCAGAATTTATCTTCAATCATTTATCTCAGGAAGAAAAACAGTTCAACAAGACGATCGATCAGGGACTGTCTATCTTAGCAGATATGGAAAAAGCTATGAACGAGAAAGGCAGCAAAGAACTTGCTGGTGCAGATGCGTTCAAATTATATGACACATATGGATTCCCATTAGATCTGACGATCGAGATCTTAGAAGAAAAGGGATTTACTGTAGATAAAGAAGGCTTTGAAAAGGAAATGCAGGTTCAGAGAGAGACTGCCAGAGCTGCAAGAAAGACAACAAACTACATGGGTGCAGATGCAACTGTATACGAACAGTTAGATCCAGCCATGACAACAAAATTCGTTGGATACGATGAACTTACTTGTGAGGGTGAGATCACAGCTATGACAACAGAGACAGAAGTTGTTTCAGCTCTGAACAAAGGAGATAAAGGAACGATCGTCGCTGACCAGACAGCATTCTATGCTACAAGTGGTGGTCAGGAAGCGGATAAAGGAGTGATCATCAGTGGAGATGCATCTTTTGAAGTAGAAGATGTCATTAAATTATCCGGTGGTAAGTTTGGACATGTTGGACATGTAGTCGAAGGAACATTCAACGTAGGAGACAAAGCGGTCTTTACAGTGAATGAGAAGAACAGAGCATTAGGTGCAAAGAACCATAGTGCAACTCATTTATTACAGAAAGCATTAAGAGAAGTGCTTGGAACTCATGTAGAGCAGGCAGGATCTTTAAATAATGCGGAACATTTAAGATTCGACTTTACACATTTCTCACCATTATCTGATGATGAGATCGCAAGAGTTGAGAAGATCGTCAACGAAAAGATCGCTCAGGATCTTCCAGTTGTGACAAAAGTTATGTCTATGGAAGAAGCTAAGAAAACAGGAGCTATGGCACTGTTTGGAGAGAAATACGGAGACGAAGTACGCGTTGTATCCATGGGAGATTTCTCTGTAGAATTATGTGGTGGTACTCATGTGAAGAATACAGGAGCGATCACAGCATTCAAGATTTTATCTGAAACTGGTGTTGCATCAGGAGTTCGAAGAATCGAAGCAGTGACAGATCAGGGAGTATTTAACTACTACCATAAGCAGGAAGAAGAATTAAAAGAAGCAGCCAAAGTATTAAAAGCTACACCAGCAACACTGCTGACAAGAATTGAATCACTTCTTGCAGAAGTAAAAGAATTAAAGAGCGAAAACGAATCCTTAAAGAGCAAACTTGCAAAAGACGCTCTGGGAGATGTTATGGATCAGGTAGAAGAAGTAAAAGGAGTGAAACTTCTTGCAACTTCTATAGAAGACGTTGATATGAATGGACTTCGTGAACTTGGAGATAACTTAAAAGAGAAATTAGGAGAAGGTGTCATTGTCCTTGCTTCCCAGAAAGACGGAAAAGTATTCTTAGTTGCCATGGTAACAGACGAGGCACAGAAAGCAGGAGCACATGCTGGAAACCTGATCAAAGCGATCGCCGGATGCGTTGGAGGCGGCGGTGGAGGACGTCCAAATATGGCTCAGGCCGGAGGAAAGAATCCAGCCGGAATTCCAGAAGCAGTAGCAAAAGTAAAAGAAATTTTAGAAAGTCAAATTTCATAGTTGACAAAAATCTAAAATGTGATATACTAATCTAGTGCAAAAAATTAAAACCCAAACAGTCCTATGCACAAGTACAAGACTGGAGGGGAGGTCGGGAATAGAATGTCAAACGTAATCGTTAAAGAAAATGAATCTTTAGATAGCGCTCTTCGCAGATTCAAGAGAAACTGTGCAAAAGCAGGAATTCAGCAGGAGATTCGTAAAAGAGAACATTACGAAAAGCCAAGCGTAAGACGTAAGAAAAAGTCTGAAGCGGCTCGTAAGAGAAAATCTAAATAATTTTTACTTGATTGAAAAGATAAGCATCATTTACCTGGGAACAGGTATATGGTGCTTTTTTTCGGCATATATTAAACTAAATGCCACAAAAGGAGTTTTGCATGAAGAAGAAACCAAAAGAAGTGATTGCTAAAGGACTTTCTCTTCCAAGAGATGTGGTGTTTGGAGATTTCATTATAACCTTGACAGGAAACTGTGAAGCATACATAGAAAACTACAGGGGAATCGTATCATATGATGAGAATAAGATCTCCATTCAGGGGAATCATGTCGTATTAAATATCTGTGGATGTGATCTGGAGGTTGATTTTTACTCACAGGAATCAATGAAGATCAAAGGAAAGATCAAAAGGCTGGAATATGTATGATATTCTTTGAAAGGAGCATGAGAAATGCTTAAAATTCTGCACTTTATATTTGGAAGGCTGTATTTTCAAGTCAAAGGATATCAGACAGAGCGTTTTTTGAATCTCTGTGCAAAAAATCATCTTGTATTGTGGGAATTAAAACCAGTATCAGACGGCTATGTGTTTTTTATCAGACGAAGTTCTTATCAAATGTTGGAAGCATTAGCAGAGAAAGCAAATGTTGATCTTGCGTTACAAGGGCAAAAAGGACTGCCATATTTCTTAAAAGAACATAAAAAACGTAAAATATTATTTTTTTCCATGTGTTTGTGCGGTTTAATGATCCTTTCGCTGAGTCAGTTTTTATGGGAGATTACAGTTTCTGGAGGAGAAGTATATTCAGAAAGTGATATATTAAAGTATGTTACGGATAACTACTACCATATTGGAACATTAAAATACCAGATTGACTGTGATGCATTGGAAGACCATCTGAGGGAAGATTATGCTGAGATTGCGTGGGCATCCTGTTCGATTCAGGGAACAAGACTGCATATTGAGATAAAAGAAACTTTAGATCGTAAAACAAAGCAGAATCCAAAGAAACCATGTGATATCGTGGCAAATAAATCAGGGATCATTATAAAAATGGCGGTCAAAAGTGGAACACCGCTTGTAAGTGTTGGGGACAGTGTCAAAAGCGGAACAACTTTAATTTCTGGACTGATCTATTACTACAGTGATGATTTTACCGTGACACAGACGGATAAGATCAAGGCAGATGGTGAAATCGTGATGCGCACCAAAGAGGTGTACAACAATTCAATTCCCATGGAATATTACGAAAAGCTGATCACAGGCAAGAAAAAGAGCATCAAAAATTTATATTTTGGACAGTATCAATTCGATTTTCCTGAAAAGAAAAGACAGGATCATACAAATGTTATGACAAAGAGAAGATCATTAAAGATAGGGAAATCTTTTTATCTGCCCATTGGGATCACGATGCAGATAACTGAAAGATACAGGCCAAAGAAGAAAATCTTGACAAAAAAAGAAGCACAGTTAAAATTAAAAAAACAGCTGGAACGATATCTTATGAAGAAAGCAAAAGCAGGAGCAAAGATCGTTCATTGTGAAGGAAATTATAAAAAAAAGAACAACCGATATGAAGTTAATGCATCGATCATCAAAGAAGAAAGTGTCGGAAAGATCCGAAATATCAAGAAATTAACAAAGAAACAAGAAGAAATGATCACACCAACAACAGCGCAGCAATAAATAAAAGTTATGAATCAGGCCATATGGATTTTGCCACTCAGGTTGAAAAACTTTGTAACAGATGGTAGAATACATAAGGAATATACACAAAGAAGGAGACTGAGAATTAGATGAATCCAGTTGAAATAGAAATGAATTTTCCGGCAGAACATGGCGGGAATGTATTCGGGCAGTTTGATGCCTATATGAAGAAAATCGAAAAAACACTGCATGTGAGTCTGATCCTGAGAGATGACCATTTAAAATGTATTGGAACACAGCAGGCAGTCAATCATGCGATCTCCGTGATCGATGAACTACTCGAATTATCCAAACGAGGAAATGTGATCACAGAGCAGAATGTAAACTATGCGTTATCGTTATCAATGGAAGAGAAATCTCCAAGTCTTTTGGAGCTTGATAAAGATGTCATCTGTCATACGATTCAAGGCAAAGCAGTCAAACCAAAGACTTTAGGACAGCAAAAATACGTCGATGCAATCAAGAATAAGATGATCACATTTGGAGTCGGTCCTGCAGGAACTGGTAAGACATATCTTGCAATGGCAATGGCAATCACAGCATTTAAGAATGATGAAGTCAGCCGTATCATTTTAACAAGACCAGCAATTGAGGCAGGAGAGAAGCTAGGTTTCTTGCCTGGAGATCTACAGAGTAAAGTTGATCCATATTTAAGACCATTATATGATGCATTATATGAGATCCTTGGGGCTGACGCATTTATGAAGAATATGGAGAAAGGCTTGATCGAAGTCGCTCCATTGGCTTACATGAGAGGACGTACACTGGATAATGCATACATTATCTTAGATGAGGCACAGAATACGACACCTGCTCAGATGAAGATGTTCTTAACACGTATTGGATTTGGGTCCAAAGCGATCATCACGGGTGACTTAACACAGAAAGACTTGCCATTTGACAGTATTTCAGGATTAGAAGAATCTCTAAGAGTGTTAAGAAAAGTTAAGGAGATCGGGGTCTGTGAGCTTACCAATAAGGACGTTGTCAGACATCCATTAGTACAGAAGATCGTTGCAGCATATGATCAATATGAAGCAGCCAGATCTGCGAAAAAGAATAAGAATAACAATAACAAAAAGAACAGAAGATAGGAATGTTATGAGTATTATAATCGAGAATGAATACGAAGGGGAGATCAATATCCCTTATGAAAAGATCGCACATGAAGTGATTGAGGCAGCAATTGATTATGTGGACTGCCCTTATGAGTGCGAAGTGAATTTAATGCTAACCGATAATGAAACGATTCATGCGATCAACAAAGAACAAAGAGAGATCGACCGGCCAACAGACGTACTGTCTTTTCCAATGGCAGAATACGAAGAACCAGCGGATTTCTCAAAGATTGAAGAAGATCCGATGGCATTTGATCCGGAGAGTGGTGAATTTCTGCTTGGAGATATCGTGATCTCCATGGACAAGGTATGGGAACAGGCCGAGAATTATGGACACAGCAGGGAGAGAGAATATGCCTTTTTGATCGCTCACAGTATGTTACATCTGTTTGGATATGACCATATGGAAGAGGAAGAACGAAAAGATATGGAAAAACGTCAGGAAGAGATTTTGACAAAGACGAAATATACAAGAGATGAAAGAGGTTTAGTATGAGTAAAAGCAGCAAAAACTCATTTTTAATGCAAGGAATGATCTTAGCCGCAGCATCTATTGTCTGCCGTGTGATCGGATTATTATATCGTAGTCCACTGTTTGGGATCATCGGCGAAGAAGGTATGGGATACTATTCTTATGCGTATAATATCTACAATATCATTCTGCTGATCGCATCCTTTAGTATTCCACTTGCGGTATCCAAATCAATTTCTGCAAGACTTGCGAAGAAAGAATATATCAATGCTCAGAGAATCTTCTATGGAGCATTAGTTTATGCAGTTGTCGTTGGTGGTATCGCGTCCATGATCGCATATTTTGGAGCACCAACCTTTGTCGGACATCAAAAAGGAGCAACACTTGCCCTTCAGGTCATTTCCCCAACGATCTTTTTCTCTGGAATTCTTGGAGTGCTTAGAGGATATTTTCAAGGACATAATACCATGGTGCCAACATCCATTTCCCAGATCATTGAGCAGATCTTGAATGCAATCTTTAGTATTTTGATGGCATATGTACTGATCTTACCATATCTGCCATCAAATAAGATCACATATGAGATCGCAAGACATGGGGCAGCAGGTAGTGCGATCGGTACAGGAGTCGGTGTTTTAACAGGATTGATCTTCTGCTTTATCATTTATCGTGCATACCAGCCAAAGGTCAAGATTCAGATGAAACATGACCGTACAAAATATATTGAATCTTATGGGAATATCTTAAAGATCTTATTATTAACGATCACACCGGTTATCTTTAGTACAGCAATCTATAACTGTAGTGCAACGATCGACCAGACGATCTTTAGTAATATCTTAGTAGGAAAAGGAATTACGGCGAAAGTAGTTTCAGGATTTTATGGACTGTTCAGCAGTCAGTATAATGTGCTGATTAATGTTCCAGTTGCGATGGCATCTGCACTTTCCAATGCAATCGTGCCAAATGTTTCTGCAGCTTATGCGTTAGGCAAGAAGGACGATATGAACGACAGTATCCAGATGGCGATACGTTTTACGATGATGATCGCGATCCCATGTGCGGTTGGATTAGGTGTGTTAAATAGTTCGATCAATGGATTGATCTTCGGTGCAACATATGCCAAGGGATTAGGAGCTGCCATGCTTCGGGTCGGTGCAGTTTCCGTTATTTTCTACTGTCTGTCAACGTTGACAAATGGTATCTTACAGGGAATGGGAAAGATGAGAGTGCCAGTCAGACATTCTGCGATTTCCGTTGTGGTCAATATCGTTGTATTATGGCTTTTATTAACATACACAGATTGTAAAACATATGGATTGGTATTTGCGACTATGGCATTTTCCCTTGTGATGTGTCTATTAAATGCACACTCCATCAAGAAATACACAGGTTTTCATCAGGAGATCACAAAGACATTTATCAAGCCTGCATTAAGTGCAGTAGTGATGGGTGTTGTCTGTTTTCTGATTCAGTATGCGGTTCAAAGCGTTCTTCCATTCGGGCGAGTATGCTTTGCGGTCTGCGTGATCATTGCAGTGCCAGTTGGAGCACTGATCTATTTTGCAGCGATCATTAAGTTAAAAGTATTTACAGAAGAAGAACTTACTAAGATTCCAAAAGGAAATCTGATCGTCAGATTAGCAAAGAAATTACATTTGCTGTAAGGATCGTAAGGGCTTCCATTTATAAAAGGAAGAAAAAGTCCAGATCTGCTATGATTTGGGCTTTTTGTATAAATTCCCTTATCTTTGGTAACAATATAGCCAAAGGAGGGTTGCATTATGAAGAAGATCAATCGATTTTTGATGATATATATGGTTGTGATCACAGTTTTGTGCATCTGTATGTGTTATCTTGCATTCTCAGCAAATGAAAAGAAGGACAACCTCAAGGAAGTTCGTTCTCAGATAACAACAACAGCTGAAAAAAAACAGACCAAAGCAGTCAAGAAGGTTAAGGCAACGTACAGTCTGAAGATTCTTGATGGAAGTCTGGCTGTGATCAATAATAAGACCAAAGAAGTTTTTGAATATACAGATATGAAGAAAGAGAATCTGCCAGCAGACATCAAAAATATGCTGAAAGAGAATTTTATTTTTGAAAACAGAGAAGAAGTATATCATTTTCTGGAATCATACAGTAGTTAAAATAAATATTTGGAGAAAAATAACGAATGAAATATGATGTGATCATCGTTGGAGCAGGGGCTTCTGGTATGATGGCAGCGATTACAGCAGCTAGTCATCATAAGAAAGTTCTCTTGCTTGAACGGATGGATAAATTAGGAAAGAAAATATTAGCAACGGGAAATGGAAGATGCAATCTGTCAAATGCTTACATGGACGAGAATTGCTATAGAGGGCAGAAACCTTCCTTTGCCTATCCGATGATCGAGGAATTTGGATTAGAAGATCTCATTCAGTTCTTTGAATCTCTCGGAATGCTTGTGACAGAGCAAAATGGATATTATTATCCTGCATCTTTGCAGGCAGCAACTGTTGTTGATACATTGACACAGAAATTAAAGCATCTGCACGTGGATATTCTGACAGAATTTGAAGTCACGAAAGCAGAGAAACGTAAGTCCACATTTTATGTCTATGGAAATGACAAATGTTTTCAGTCAAGCAATCTGATCCTTGCAACTGGTGGATGTGCACAGCCAAACTTAGGAAGCAACGGAAGTGGATACAAGCTTGCCAAAGACTTTCATCATAAGATCACGGATACATTCCCGTCTTTGGTAGGATTAGAAGCAGAAGGAAAATATTTAAAAGACACCTCGGGAGTTCGAAATGTCAGTAATGTCAGCGTCTACGCGAATAATGAATTGATCGCCAAAGAACATGGAGAAGTTCAGTTTACAAAATATGGGGTTTCAGGGATCCCGATTTTCCAGATCAGTCATTTTGCGATCGAAGCATTAAGAAGAAAGAAAAAAGTAAAAATCTATTTAAATCTCATGCCACAGATGGTAACCTTAGAAGAAACAACAGAAGTATTCTTAAAGAGCTGCAATTATAAGACAGTCGAAGAATTCTTCCAGGGATTTTTAAATAAAAAACTGGTATATGCAATCTTACTGAGATTAAAGATTGATCCAAGAAAACCAGTTGCTCAGATATCCAGGAAAGATCTTAACAGGATCTTAGATATGATCCAACACTTTGAAGTTGAGATCAAAGGATATAAAGGATATGATATGGCACAGGTAACAGCCGGAGGCGTATCCACAAAAGAAATCATACAAGGAACATTAGAATCAAAGTTATTAGAAGGGCTTTATGTTGTCGGTGAATTACTAGATGTCGATGGAACATGCGGAGGGTACAACCTTCAGTGGGCATTTACATCTGGATACATCGCTGCAAGCCAGATAGGAAGACAATGATAAGAATCAACCAGATCAAGCTGCCGATCGATCACAAAGAGGCAGCACTTGAGAAGAAGATAAAAAAAGCATTACATAATACAGAATATAAACAATACAAGATCGTAAAACGGTCTATTGATGCGAGGAAAAAAGAAGAATTATCTTATGTGTATGCAGTTGATGTGACATTAGGTAAGGGTCAAGAAGAGAAATTCCTCAAAAAGAACAAGAATCGTAATATCATGGCAGTAAAAGAAAAGAAGTTTGAATTTCCAGAAAATCAGCGGGAATTTAAATATCCACCGGTTGTGATCGGAATGGGACCGGCAGGTCTGTTTGCAGCACTGATGCTTGCAAGAGCCGGATTACATCCGATCGTCTTAGAACGAGGGAAAGATGTCACAAACCGTATGAAAGATGTAGAACATTTCTGGGAGAGTGGTGAACTGAATCCTGAATCCAATGTACAATTTGGAGAAGGAGGAGCAGGAACATTTTCAGACGGAAAACTAAATACCTTAGTAAAAGACAAATTCGGAAGGAATAGATTCGTTTTAGAAACTTTTGTAGAACATGGTGCACCAGAAGAGATCTTATATGAAAATAAACCACATATCGGAACGGATCTTTTAAGAAATGTCGTTGCAGGGATCAGAGAAGAGATCAGATCTCTTGGCGGAGATGTCCGTTTTGAGGCGAAAGTGACAGATTTCGTGATCCAGGATGGAAAATTAACAGGGCTGATCATCAATGATAAAGAAGAAATTAAAACAGAAACAGCGATCTTAGCACCGGGACACAGTGCCAGAGATACATTTAAAGTCTTATCAGATCGTGATCTGGAAATGAATCCTAAAGCTTTTGCAATCGGACTTCGTGTGGAACACCCGCGTGAGATGATCGACCATTCGCAGTATGGAAAGGGAGCAGATCAATATGATCTTCCAGCTGCATCATACAAACTAACATATCATGCAAACAATGGAAGAAGTGTGTATTCCTTCTGTATGTGTCCGGGAGGTTTCGTGGTCAACGCGTCTTCAGAGCCAGAACGATTGACGGTCAATGGAATGAGCAATCACGATCGAGCAGCAAAGAATTCCAACAGTGCGATCATCGCAAGTGTTACACCAGAGGATTTTGATGGAAATGACGCATTAGCAGGCGTAAGATTTCAGCAGAAATGGGAAGAAAAAGCTTTTAGCGAAGGAAAAGGAAGAATCCCGGTTCAGACATTAAAAGATTTCAGAGAAGGAAAGATTACAGAATCCTTTGGCGAGATCACACCGAATACCAAAGGATTGACAAGTTTTGGAAACTTAAGAAACTGTCTTCCAGAACCGGTCAGTGAAGCGATTTCGGAAGGAATGCAATATTTTGATACAAAGATCAAAGGATTTAATCGAGAAGATACGATTTTGTGCGGAATTGAAGCAAGAACATCTTCTCCGTTAAGAATCGAGAGAGATCAAGGATTTGAGAGCAATATCAAAGGAATCTACCCATGCGGAGAGGGAGCAGGTTTTGCTGGCGGCATCACTTCTGCAGCAATGGATGGAATTAAGGTTGCACAAGCCCTCGTTACAGTGTAAAATACCTTTCAAGGAGTGAATGTAAAATGAATAATCGTGAAAAACTAAAAGATAAACAAAGAATTGTCGTCAAAGTAGGTACATCTTCTTTGATCCATAAAGCAACAGGAAACATCAATTTATTCCGATTAGAGAAATTAGTCCGTGTTTTAACAGACTTACATAACAGTGGAAAAGACGTGATCCTGGTATCTTCAGGAGCGATCGGTGTAGGATTTAAAGCCCTGGGATTAGAAAACCGTCCGACATCCCTTCCGATGAAGCAGGCATGTTCTGCTGTAGGACAGGGACAGTTAATGATGATCTACCAGAAACTGTTTGCTGAATACAATCAGGGATCTGCACAGATTCTGATCACAAAAGAGACGATGCTCAATGACGAGAGAAGATATAACGCCAAGAATACATTTGAAGAATTACTAAAACTCGGCGTGATTCCAATCGTAAATGAAAACGATACGGTATCTACAGAAGAGATCGAGTTTGGTGACAATGATACCTTATCTGCTGTCGTAACAGCGGTTGTACAAGGTGATCTATTGATCCTCCTGACAGATATTGACGGACTTTATACGGATGACCCACACAAGAATCCACTGGCCAAACTGATTCCTGAAGTACCGGTCTTAGATGAAAAGATCGGAAGAATGGCAAAAGGAGCTGTAACTAAGGTCGGAACTGGCGGAATGGAAACGAAGATCGCAGCAGCCAATATCGTAACAGATGCTGGAGCAGATATGGTGATCGTAAACAGCAATAATTTAAATAATGTCAATAAAGTTGTTGCAGGAGAAGAGATTGGAACATTATTCTTGGCACACAAACGACCAGACTTTGATTTCAAGAAATATTTAACAGAACGCCCATATTTTAAGGCATAATAAGATAAAACAATGTATTATATAGAAAGGAAATATTACAGATGAAAGAAAAAGATATTCAAAGAATTAATGAATTATACAATCTGGATAAATCCATTGGGTTAACACCAGAACAGAAAGAAGAACAGAGAAAGTTAAGACATGAATACATCCAGTCTGTTCGTGCAAACTTAAGAGCACAGCTTAATAATGTAAGTATCAAAAATGAAGATGGATCGATCACTCCATTAAAACCAAAAGGATTAAACTAGAGCAGATTAGATAGAACAGATTGATGATAGATGCAAACCGCACCGAAAAGGAGGCATTCATAATGTTGGAACAACTAGGAAAACAGGCAAAAGAAGCATCGATAATTCTTGGAAAAGCAGGGATTGAAGATAAGAATGAAGTATTAAGAGAAGCAGCCAAATGTCTGGTACAGAATCAGGAATATATCTTAAGTGAGAATTATAAAGATGTAGAGAATGCAAAAAGCAATGATATGAGCGAGGCGTTGATCGATCGTTTATCCCTGAATCCTGACCGTATCGAAGCAATGGCAGAAGGACTTCGTCAGGTAGCTGAACTACATGATCCAATTGGTTCTGTAGAACATATGCAGAAAACACCGAATGGACTTTTGATCGGTAAGAAAACAGTACCATTAGGAGTTGTCGGTATCATCTACGAATCAAGACCAAACGTAACAGCAGATGCATTTGCACTATGTTTTAAGACAGGAAATGCATGCCTTCTTCGTGGTGGAAGTGATGCGATCAATTCAAATCTTGCGATCACAAATGTGATCCAGAGTGCACTAGAATCCTGCAATATGCCAAAATACAGCATTCAGCTACTGACAGATACAAGCCGTGAGACAGCTACAAAGATGATGCAGTTAAATGAATACTTAGATGTTCTGATCCCAAGAGGTGGTGCAGGACTCATTCAGAGTGTTGTAAAGAATTCTACAGTGCCAGTGATCGAGACAGGAACAGGAAATTGTCATGTATACGTAGATGAATTTGCCCAGAAAGACATGGCAGTTAACATCATCATCAATGCAAAGACACAGAGACTTGGAACATGTAATACATGTGAATCTTTAGTATTACATAAGAACATCTTGGAGAGTCACGGTCCAGCGATCATCGATGCTTTATTAGAAAAAGGAGTACAGGTACGTGGAGATGAGAGAGTTTGTGCTTTAAATGACCAGGTCATCCCTGCAACAGAAGAAGACTGGGGAACAGAATACTTAGATTCTATCATCTCTGTGAAAACTGTCGACAGCTTTGACGAAGCAGTGACACATATCAATCATTACAATACGGGGCATTCGGAAGCGATCGTCACAGATTCTTACCAGAATGCACAGGAATTCTTAAATCAGATCGATGCAGCAGCCGTTTATGTTAATGCATCCACAAGATTTACTGATGGATTTGAATTTGGATTTGGAGCAGAGATCGGAATCAGTACCCAGAAGATTCATGCCAGAGGACCAATGGGATTAGATGCACTGACAACCAGCAAATTTATTATTTATGGAAATGGACAGATCCGTAAATGATAGAATATAAAAGCCAGAATTGTAAATTATTTCAGAATCTTAAGAAAATCTGAAGAAAAACATAGAATTTTGTATGCAAATGCAAAGAAATTGTTAAAAAAACATTGAAAAATAAAAGAGACTATGATATTATAAGTCTTGTGTTCAAAGGAGTTTTCATTTTATGAGAACTCTTTTTTTTCGCAATGGAAAAAAATGTAAAGAAGAAAGGAAGGCTTAAAATGGCATTGTTTACATTTAGCGGCGGTGTTCATCCGGCAGATGGTAAAGAATTTGCAAAGAATTCACCAATCACCGAATACCTGCCAAAAGGAGATGTTGTTTTACCTTTAGGTCAGCACATCGGAGCTCCTGCACAGCCAATCGTTAGCAAGGGAGACCAGGTGTTAGTAGGCCAGAAGGTGGCAGAAGCTGGAGGATTTGTATCCGCGAATATTTTCAGCTCTGTTTCAGGAACTGTAAAGGCGATCGAGCCAAGAATGACTCCAGCCGGAGCAAAAGTTAACTCTATCGTAATTGAGAATGATGGAGAATTCAAAGAGGCTGCCTTTGAGGCAAAACCTTATGATCAGATGTCTAAAGATGATGTTTTAGCAGCGATCAAAGAAGCTGGAATCGTAGGACTTGGTGGAGCCGGATTCCCAACACATGTGAAATTAGCGCCAAAAGATCCAGATGCGATCGAATATATCATCGTAAATGGAGCTGAGTGTGAACCTTATATCACAGGTGACTACCGCATCTTAATGGAGACACCAGAACTTTTAATTGAAGGATTAAATATCGTACTTGATATGTTCCCAAAAGCAAAAGGTATCATTGGTATTGAAGATAATAAAAAAGATGCAATTGCTAAAGTAGAAGCATTAGTAAAAGGTGATGCAAGAATCAGCGTTGCTACATTAAAGACAAAATACCCACAGGGTGCAGAACGTTCTTTGATTTATGCAACAACAGGAAGAAGCATCAACTCCAGCATGTTACCAGCAGATGCAGGATGCATCGTAGATAACGTAGCTACGATCGTAGCGATCAAAGAAGCTGTCAAAGATGGTAAACCATTATACGAACGTGTTGTGACAGTTACTGGAGATGCGATCAAGAATCCAAGCAACTTTAAAGTACGTACAGGAACAAACGTACAGGAACTGATCGAAGCAGCCGGTGGATTTAAGACACAGCCTGAGAAGATCATTTCTGGTGGACCTATGATGGGTATGGCAATGTTTACAACAGATGTACCAGCTGTCAAAACATTCTCATGCTTCTTAGCATTCACAAAAGATGAAGTTGCTGCGAACCAACCAAGCAATTGTATTCGTTGTGGAAGATGTGTAAGCGTCTGTCCACAGAAGCTGATGCCAGCAAAATTATCTGTATTAGCAGATCATAATCAGTTTGACGAGTTTGAGAAACTTTATGGAGCAGAATGCGTTGAGTGTGGATCTTGTTCATTTGTATGTCCAGCAAAACGTAACCTTGCACAGTCCATGAAGACAGGTCGTAAACAGGTATTAGCTAACCGTAGAAAGAAATAAAGGAGAGATACATATGAGCGAAACATTATATCATGTGTCAGCCAATCCTCATGTAAGAGATAATGGCTCAACACAAAAGATTATGTTAGATGTTATCATCGCATTACTACCCGCTACAATTTTTGGTATCTATATCTTTGGAGCATCTGCGGCACTGACAGTTGCAATTTCTGTTGCTACCTGTGTTGTCGTTGAGTATATTTACCAGAAACTTATGAAACAGCCAATCACTGTAGGTGACTTAAGTGCGGCATTGACCGGACTGTTACTTGCATTAAACTTACCATCAGGAGCACCATTCTGGATGTCTATCCTTGGTGGAATCTTTGCGATCATCGTTGTAAAACAGGTGTTCGGTGGATTGGGACAGAACTTTATGAACCCAGCCCTTGGTGCAAGATGTTTCTTAATGATCTCATTTGCAGCAAGAATGACAACATTTACATATGATGGTGTAACAACAGCAACACCACTTGCTGTTATGGAACAGGGAAAAAGCGTAGATGTTATGAAATCATTCTTAGGATTCGTTCCTGGAACAATTGGTGAAACATCTGCATTATTACTGATCATCGGTGGAGCATACTTAGTATTTAAGAAAGTCATCTCTCCGATCATCCCATGTGTTTATGTTGCAGTTGTAGCAATCTTCGTACTGATCTTCGGTGGTCATGGATTTGATTTATCTTACATGGCAGCACAGATCTTCAGTGGTGGATTAATGTTAGGTGCGATCTTCATGGCAACAGACTACGTAACATCTCCAATTACAAAGAACGGAAAGATCATCTATGCGATCGTTCTTGGTATTTTAACTGGATTATTCCGTCTGTTCGGACCAATGGCAGAAGGTGTATCTTACTCAATCATCATTGCAAACTTATTAGTTCCACTGATCGAGAGAGTGACAGTACCAACTCCATTTGGAATCGTAAAAAAAGGAGGTAAGAGCAATGAATAAGAATCTCGTAATGGATTGTATCAAATTATGTGTGATCACATTAATTGCAGGACTCCTTTTAGGTATCGTATATAATGTAACAAAAGCACCGATCGCCGCACAGGAAGAAAAGACAAAACAGGAAGCTTACAAAGCCGTATTCAAAGATGCAGCGAAATTCGATACAGTAAAATTAGACCAGAAAGACGTAGCAGCTGTCTTAAAGAAAAATGATCTTGGACAGAACACGATTTCTGAAGTTGTAAAAGCAGTTGACAAAAACGGAAAAGAACTTGGATACGTATTCTCTGTAACAAACCCAGAAGGATACGGTGGAGATGTATCTTTATCTGTAGGTGTTAGAGATGATGGAACAGTCAATGGTTATGAAACATTATCCATCAGCGAAACAGCTGGTTTAGGTATGAAAGCCAAAGAACCAGAATTCAAGAGTAACTTTAAAAACAAAAAAGCAGACAAATTTGAAGTTGTAAAAGATGGATCTGGTAAGAACGATGATTCTAAAGTAGATGCCATCAGTGGTGCAACGATTACTAGCCGTGCTGTCACAAGTGCAGTTAACAGCTGTGTTGCATATTCAAAGAGCCTGAAGGGAGGTAATTAAACATGAAACCAAATCCAATGGAACGATTGATTAATGGTATCGTAAAAGAAAACCCTACCTTCGTCTTAATGTTAGGTATGTGTCCTACATTAGCAGTAACAACATCTGCGATCAACGGTGCAGGAATGGGACTTTCAACAACAGCCGTATTAATGTTTTCTAACATGATCATTTCAGCATTAAGAAATGTCATCCCTGATCGTGTACGTATTCCAGGATATATCGTAGTTATCGCATCTCTGGTAACAATCGTACAGTTCCTATTACAGGGATATGTTCCAGCAGTTAACGACGCATTAGGATTATACATCCCACTGATCGTAGTAAACTGTATCATCCTTGGACGTGCAGAATCCTTTGCAGCAAAGAACGGACCAATTAACTCCTTCTTTGACGGACTTGGAATGGGACTTGGATTTACTGTAGCCTTAACAATTTTAGGAGCATTCCGTGAATTATTAGGAGCAGGTCAGATCTTCGGAATGCAGGTAATGCCATCTGCATACGAACCAATCACAATCTTTATCCTGGCACCTGGAGCATTCTTCGTACTTGCATGCTTAGTAGCGATCCAGAATAAAGTTAAGAGCAAAAAACCTAAAAAAGCCGGAGAAGTACAGAGCGGTGGATGCGGAGATTGTGCTCACTGCGGAAACAGCGCTTGCGGTTCCAGAAGCTTTTTTGATACAACTGTAGATGACAAATAAGGAGGATTAAGATGAAAAGTTTACTGTTAATTGCCATCGGTTCAGCGCTGGTAAATAACGTCGTATTAAGCCAGTTCCTTGGTTTATGTCCTTTCCTTGGAGTTTCTAAGAAAGTTGAGACAGCAGCCGGAATGGGTGCAGCCGTTCTCTTCGTTATTACTATCGCATCAGCAGTTACAAATTTAATTTATACATTTTTATTAGTACCAACAGATTTAACATACTTAAATACGATCGTATTTATCCTGGTAATCGCAGCATTAGTACAGTTCGTAGAAATGGTATTAAAGAAATCTATGCCAGCATTATATGAATCTCTGGGAGTATTCCTTCCACTGATCACAACAAACTGTGCAGTTCTTGGTACAGCATTAACAAACGTACAGAACGACTATAGTTTCATCGCCAGCGTAGTCAATGGTATCGGTATCTCTTTAGGATTCCTGATCGCTATTGTTATCCTTGCTGGTATCCGTGAAAAGATGGAATACAACAACATCCCAGAATCTTTCAAAGGAATGCCTATCACACTGTTAACAGCAGGATTAATGGCAATCGCATTCTTCGGATTCTCAGGACTTATTTAGGAGGTAAAGAAGATGAATATATCAGCAATTTTACTTGCCATGGTTGTTGTCGGAGGAACCGGTCTGCTTATCGCAATCTTACTGGGAATTGCCTCAGAGAAATTTAAAGTTCCTGTAGACGAGAAGGAAGTAGCCATCCGTGCAGAACTTCCAGGAAATAACTGTGGTGGTTGTGGATACGCAGGTTGTGATGGACTTGCAAAAGCAATCGCAAATGGAGAAGCACCAGTGAACGGCTGTCCAGTTGGTGGAGCAGCTGCAGCTGAGAAGATCAGTGCGATCATGGGTGTAGAAGCAGGAGAATTCGTGAAGAAAGTCGCATTTGTAAAATGTGCCGGAACTTGCGAAAAAGCATCTGACAAATACCAGTACTCAGGAGTTCAGAGCTGTATCGAAGCGATGAACGTACCAGGTGCAGGACCAAAAGGATGCGAATTTGGATGTATGGGATTTGGAAGCTGTGCAGCAGTATGTCCAGAAAATGCGATCTCTATCGTGAACGGAATCGCTCACATCGATGAAGAAGCATGTGTAGGATGTGGAAAATGTGCAGAAACATGTCCAAAAGCATTGATCGACCTTGTACCAGAAAACAAGAAAACAAGAGTACAGTGCAGCTCTAAAGAATTCGGTAAAAACGTTATGTCTGTATGTAAAGCAGGATGTATCGGATGTAAAGCATGCGAAAAAGTATGTAAACTTGGAGCAATCAAAGTTGAAAACAACATCGCACAGATCGATTATGATAAATGTGTAGGTTGTGGATTATGTGCAGGTAAATGTCCAAAAGGAATCATTACAGGAAAGAAATTAGTTCCTAAGAAACCAGCACCAAAGAAAGAAGCTTAATCTTTCTTTATATCATTATAAGAATAAAGAAGCAGGAGATTCGAGAGATCAGAATCTCCTGCTTTTTTCTGCTTCTATTCATGGAAAAAAAGAATACTATTATAATAGGAAGAAAAAGGATTCCTGACATGAAATTTCTCGAACTTCGGCAAAAAGATGTGATCAATTGTAATACAGGAGAATGTTTAGGCTTTGTTCTAGACCTCGAATTTGAAATCCATACGGGTAAGATCTGTTATCTGATCGTTCCCAAAACAACGAAGATGCTCATATGCGTTGGCAAGAATAAAGTTTACAAAATCCCCTACAAATGCATTGTAAGGATCGGCAGAGATACGATTCTAGTCGATATCAACGAAAAAGAATGCCTGAAATAAAAGAAAAGCTTTCTTTTCTACAAAAAAAATGATATACTTCAAGCAGTAAAAACACGGAGGTACAAGAAGATGAGATGCCCATATTGTGGAAGTGAGAATTCCAGAGTCGTAGATTCCAGACCGGCAGAAGACAACAATGCAATCCGTAGAAGAAGACAATGTGACGAATGCGGAAAACGTTTTACAACTTATGAGAAGATAGAGACAGAACCGTTGAGTGTCATCAAGAAAGACAAGACACGACAACTCTACGATCGAAACAAGATCCGGAATGGAATCGTACAATCCTGTCACAAACTCCCAGTATCCATGGGGCAGATCGAAGCAGCGATCGATGAGATCGAGACAAAGATCTATAACATGGGAACAAGAGAAGTTGAAACATCTGTGATCGGAGAGATGGTCATGGACAAATTAAAGGATTTAAATGAAGTTGCATACGTAAGATTTGCAGCCATTTACCGTGAATTCAAAGATGTGAACACATTTATGAGTGAATTAAAGAAATTATTAAAATAATCACAATTGTTTTGAATAAACAAGATTGTAAAAATATTACTTTTGTGATAAACTAACCATATCATTTTGAAACCAGCTTCCTTTTTGAGAAGAGAAGGAGTTGAGTATTATTTATCAGGAAGTAATCACAGGAATCGTCAGTGGAGTGAGCGGAAAGCTCATCCACGTAGAAGTAGAGATCAGAAACGGCCTGCCATATTTTACAATGGTAGGCTATCTTTCTAAAGAATCTATGGAAGCAAAAGAGCGGGTTGCATCAGCACTGCGCTCCATCGGCCATCCCTTACCGTCGATGAAGATCACCGTTAATTTATCCCCAGCCAATATAAGAAAGAACGGAACCGCGTTTGATTTCCCGATCGCCGTGGCCTTTTTAGGATGCCTGAATTTAATCGATGCAAGCAAGTTAGATGACATCTGTATCATGGGGGAATTAGGACTAAACGGCAAGATCAGAGGTGTAGGAAACTGCCTTCCGATCGTTTTAGAAGCAAGAAAACAAGGAATTCACAAGTTCTTTGCGGCAAGTGAAGATGAGAATTCTCTAAGAGGGATTGAAGATATTGAAGTGGTATTTATGGACAGTTTACAGGATGTCCTGGACTATTTTCATGGAACATATCATCAAAAAAGTTGCAGAAGTGCAACAACTTATCAAAAGGAAGAGTCAGAAGAAGACTTCAGTGACATCATCGGACAACAACATTTAAAAAGAGCGATGGAGATCGCGGTCACTGGAAGACATCATCTATTGATCATTGGTTCCCCAGGTTCAGGAAAAACAATGGCAGCCAGAAGGATCCCGACCATTCTTCCACAACTATCAAAAGAAGAGAAGATGGAAGTTCAGGCAATCTATGATGCCACTGGAATTCCACGGTATTTAGAAGATGATACCAGACCATTTCGCCAGCCACATCCAATGATCCCGAAAGCCGCATTCCTTGGAGGCGGCAAGACGCCGACGGCAGGAGAGATCACATTAGCACATCATGGCATTTTATTTCTGGACGAATTTATGGAATTTAAAACAGAATGTATCGAGGCACTCAGACAGCCATTGGAAGATGGAACGATCGATATCACCAGAAATGGGATCTACCACAAGTTTCCGGCAGACTTTCAACTGATCGCCACCATGAATCCATGTCCTTGTGGTTATGGATTGGAAGATGGGATTTGCCGATGTACTTATCATGAAAAAAAGCGTTATCTAAAGAAATTGTCCGGTCCGATCTTAGACCGTTTTGACATGGTCCTATGTCTAAGTAAAAAAGAGGCTGATACACAGAAGATACAAAAAGAGAGTCAAGAAACATCCGATCAGATCAAAGAACGCATCGAAACAACTATCCAAAGAGAAAAAAAGTTATTAAAAAACTATCAATGCAGTGATACCAGCCATTTAAGCCACATACAGTTAAACAAGCTCCTTCATTTATCCAAAGAATGCAAAGAGATTTTAGATATCGCCTATCGATCTGGCAAGATCACAAGGCGAGGAATGGATAAGATTTTAAAAGTAGCACTGACGATCATGCTTATGGAAAATGAATCAGAGATCAAACCGATCCATCTGATGGAAGCCATGACCTTCAGAAATACAGGATTTATCAAAGAGGTGCTTGAATATGGAAGATAAATTATATTGGTACTGGCTATGCGGCAAAGTCCGATTGCCGATCAAGAAGCAAAAAGAATTGATGGATATCTTCATTCATCCAAAGGAACTCTATAAGATCAACCCAGCAATCTTAAAAGAACACATGACACAACTTGAATATGATCGTTTCGTTCATTCAAGAGATGAAACAGCAATCAAGAAAGGCTATGAAGCCCTACATCGTGAAAATATTCGTTTTATCATTCAAAAAGAAGCTGCTTATCCGAATCGATTGAGGAAGATCTACGATGCTCCGTATGGGATTTTTCAAAAAGGTCAGCCATATGAAGAAAAAGAACTGTCAATAGCAATCGTTGGATCAAGATATCCGACAACTTATGGATTCGAAATCTCAAAAAAGTTCGCAAAAGAGCTGGCTCAGCAAGGCGTACAGATTGTAAGTGGACTCGCAAGGGGCGTAGATGGGACGGTTCACCGTGAAATAATCGACAAAAAAGGACAGGCTGTTGGGGTTCTAGGATGTGGGATCGATCTCATTTACCCAAAAGAAAATTTTCAGTTATTTTATGACATGTATGCGAATCAGACAGTTATTTCTGAGTACCCGCCAGGCAGTGAACCGCTCAAATGGCATTTTCCAGAAAGGAACCGAATCATCAGTGGATTAAGTGATGGAATCCTCGTCACAGAAGCCAGAGCAAGGAGCGGATCGCTGATCACGGCGGATTGCGGGCTTGATCAGAACAAAGAAGTGTTCGCGGTTCCCGGAATGATCACAGACAAACATTGTCAAGGGTGTCATGGATTGATCAAACAAGGAGCAAAATTAGTTGAAAATGTCGACGATATTTTAACAGAATTTTCAGAATTCACGGGATTTTCACGAAAATTTCCAAAGCATAGTGCAAAATCTCTTGCAAAGGCAGAAAAAAGGGTGTATGATATGTTGAGTTTGAAACCGAAATATATTGATGAGATCTTAAGTACATCCCAAGATTCTTATGAAGAAGTGATCCAAGCTTTATTTCAATTAGAAGCGAAAGGATATATCAAACAGATCCATCAGAACTTATATATCAAAAAAATGTAAACAAGGGGTAATACTATATGCCAAAATATCTAGTTATCGTCGAATCACCGGCGAAAGCCAAAACAATCAAAAAGTTCCTGGGCAGGAATTACGAAGTGATCGCGTCCAACGGGCATGTTCGCGATCTGCCAAAGAGTACCTTAGGAATAGATATCGAGAATGACTTTGAACCAAAGTACATTACGATCCGTGGGAAGGGTGAAGTATTAGCAGCTCTTCGTAAAGCGGTAAAAAAAGCAGACAAAGTATACCTCGCGACTGACCCGGACCGTGAAGGAGAAGCCATCTCATGGCATTTATATTACGCATTAAAACTAGAGAACAAAAACTACAGCCGAATCACATTTAATGAGATCACAAAAACAGCTGTCAAAGACTCCATTAAACACGCAAGAGACATCGATATGAACTTAGTCGATGCACAGCAGGCAAGACGTGTTCTGGACCGAATCGTAGGATACCAGATCAGTCCGATCCTCTGGGCAAAGATCAAACGAGGTTTAAGTGCTGGACGAGTTCAGTCCGTAGCCTTACGCCTGATCTGTGACAGAGAAGAAGAGATCAACCTGTTTATTCCACAGGAATACTGGTCCTTAGAAGCCTTATTAGATGTCAAAGGAAGCAAAAAGCCATTAGAAGCCAAACTGATCGGCAATAAAGAACAGAAGATTGAGATTCACAGCGAAGAAGAGATGAATGAGATCTTATCCTATTTAAAAGGAAAAGAATTCACCGTCGAAGGAGTGAAAGTCACAGAACGATTAAAGAAGAGCCCACTTCCATTTACGACAAGTACTCTTCAGCAGGATGCATCCAGCAAGTTAAACTTCGCACCACAGAAAACGATGCGTATCGCACAGCAGTTATATGAAGGTGTCAATATCAAAGGACAGGGAACCGTCGGTCTGATCACATACTTACGTACAGACTCCACACGTATCTCTGTAGAAGCCGATGCAGCAGCGAAAGAATATATCAAAGAAGCTTATGGAGCCGAGTTCGTTGGAGCAGGAACTGTTGCCAAGAAAGACGACAAGAAAGTACAGGATGCACATGAAGCCATCCGACCAACCTACATGACAAATTCACCAGCAAGCATCAAAGATGAACTATCAAGAGATCAGTTCCGTTTATACCAGCTGATCTGGAACCGTTTCATGGCAAGTCGTATGGCACCAGCCAAATACGAGAATACATCTGTAAAGATCGCTGCCGGAGATTATCGTTTTAATGCATCCGCAAGCAAGATCGCCTTCGATGGATTCCTATCCGTATACAACATTAACAACGAGAAATCCGAAGGAAATGTAATGTTAAAATCCATCGATGAAGATACCAAACTTACATTGAATGATTTAGAACCAAAACAGCATTTTACACAGCCACCAGCTCATTATACAGAAGCATCTTTAGTTAAGACACTAGAAGAGTTTGGAATTGGACGTCCAAGTACTTACGCACCAACGATCTCAACGATCACAGCAAGACGTTATGTTGTCAAAGAAAAGAAGAACTTATACGTCACAGAGCTTGGAGAAGCAGTCAACAACATGATGAAGAAAGCATTCGCAAGTATTGTCGATGTGAACTTCACAGCGATGATGGAAGGCCTGCTTGATATGGTAGAAGAAGGTAAAGTCCATTGGAAATCCGTCATTGAAAACTTCTACCCAGACTTTGAGATCGCAGTGAAGAATGCAGAAAAAGAATTAGAGAAGATTAAGATCGAAGACGAAGTCACAGACGTTATCTGCGATGAATGTGGAAGAAATATGGTCGTGAAGTACGGACCATATGGGAAATTCCTTGCATGCCCTGGATTCCCAGAATGCAGAAATACAAAACCACATTTTGAAAAAGTCGGAATCCCATGCCCAATGTGCGGCGGAGAAGTTGTCTTAAAGAAAACGAAAAAAGGAAGAAAATATTACGGATGTGAAAATAATCCGGAATGTGAATTTATGTCATGGCAGAAACCATCCACAGTCAAATGTGAAAAATGCGGAAGCTATATGATCGAAAAAGGTAAGAAGCTTGTATGCTCTAGCAAGGAATGTGGATTCGTATGCAGCATGCCAGAAGATGCAAAAGAGAAAGAGACTTCTGGGGAGTCAGTGTCAAAATAAGGAGAAAAAATATAGATGAGTAGTATACAATTACTAGATAAAACAAGAAAGATCAATAAATTACTTCATAATAACAATTCACAGAAAGTTGTATTTAACGATATCTGTAAAGTTCTGACAGAAGTAATGAATTCAAACGTCCTTGTCATCAGTAAAAAAGGAAAGATCTTAGGTAAAAATGAAGCAGAACACATCGAAGTGCTTCATCAGCTGATCTCAGGAAATGTTAAAGATTATGTTGATTTTTCACTAAATGAAAGACTATTAACGATTCTTTCCACCAATGAAAATGTCAGCCTTTCCACACTTGGATTTGAGTCAGACGTTGATGATTACTATGCGATCATCGCACCGATCGATATCGCAGGAGAGAGATTCGGAACATTATTTATGTACCGCCAGAGAGAAAATTATTCCATTGATGATATTATCTTAGCGGAATATGGAACAACCGTTGTCGGACTTGAAATGTTAAGATCTGTAAGTGAAGAAGTGGAACAGGAACGAAGAAAGAAAGGAATCGTTGATTCCGCGATCAGTACGTTATCCTTCACAGAACACAAAGCAGTGATCCATATCTTAGAAGAATTAGAAGGCAATGAAGGAGTCTTAGTTGCAAGTAAGATCGCAGATAGATTCGGGATCACAAGATCTGTTGTCGTAAACGCACTAAGGAAACTAGAAAGTGCCGGAGTTGTTGAGACAAGATCCTCTGGTATGAAGGGAACATATATTAAAGTAGTGAATGACTTTATATTTGACGAGATCACAAAGCTTGATTAATTCTTTTAGAATTAAAGAAAAAGTTCTTGCAAAGAAGGACAAGGTTTGATATACTGTCATAGGTAAAAATAAACACGCTATTGGAATTCTGGTAAGTGCCCAAGAGGTTTGTCAGAACGATGAAAATAGCGGAAGCAAAAACTAAAGGAGATTTAAAATGAGCGTTATTTCAATGAAACAGTTACTTGAAGCAGGTGTACATTTCGGACATCAGACAAGAAGATGGAACCCTAAAATGGCACCATACATCTACACAGAGCGTAATGGTATCCATATCATCGACTTACAGAAATCTGTAGGAATGGTTGACGATGCTTACAACGCAGTAAAAGATTGTGTAGCACAGGGTGGAAAGATTCTGTTCGTAGGAACAAAGAAACAGGCTCAGGATTCTATTCAGGCTGAAGCAGAACGTTGTGGAATGTTCTACGTAAACCAGAGATGGTTAGGTGGAATGATGACTAACTTCAAGACAATCGAATCTAGAATCGCTAGACTGAAAAAGATCAAAGAGATGGAAGAAGACGGAACATTTGACGTACTTCCAAAGAGAGAAGTTTTAGAACTTAACAAAGAAAAAGACAAATTACAGAAGAACTTAGGTGGAATCGAAGAAATGGGTGGACTTCCAGACATGATCTTCGTTGTAGACCCTAAGAAAGAAAGCATCTGTGTACAGGAAGCACATACTTTAGGAATTCCTCTTGTTGGAATCGCAGATACAAACAGCGATCCTGAAGAATTAGATTATATCATCCCAGGAAACGATGATGCGATCCGTGCAGTAAAACTGATCACATCTGCTATGGCTGATGCAGTTATCGAAGCAAACCAGGGAATCGATGCAGACTCTGAAGAAGTTGCAGAAGACGCTGAATAATTTATTCACACTTTCAATTTAGGAGGAAAAAGAATCATGGCTATCACAGCAGCAATGGTAAAAGAATTAAGAGAAATGACTGGTGCCGGAATGATGGATTGTAAGAAAGCTCTTACAAACACAGACGGAGACATGGACGCAGCAGTTGAATTTTTAAGAGAAAACGGTCTTGCAAAAGCAGCAAAGAAAGCTGGACGTATCGCAGCTGAAGGACTTGTTGCAGTAGCAGTATCTGAAGATGCAAAAGAAGCAGCAATCGTTGAAGTTAACTCTGAAACAGACTTCGTAGCTAAGAATGATACATTCAGAACATATGTAGCAGAAGTAGCTGATCAGGCTCTTACAACAAAAGCAGCTGATATCGAAGGATTCTTAGCAGAAGAATCTAAAGCAGAAGCTGGAAAAACTGTAAAAGAAGCATTAGATGGTAAGATCGCTGTTATCGGAGAGAACTTAAACATCCGTAGATTCGCTAAAGTATCTGCAGCAGACGGATTTGTTGCATCTTACATCCACGCTGGTGGTAAGATCGGTGTATTAGTAGAAGTTGCTACAGACGTAGTGAACGACGAGATCAAAGAGATGGCTAAAAACGTAGCAATGCAGGTTGCAGCTATTTCTCCAAAATACACAAGCAGAGATGAAGTTTCTAAAGATTACATCGAGCATGAAACAGAAATCTTAAAAGTTCAGGCTATGAACGAAAACCCAGACAAACCAGAAAACATCATCGAAAAGATGATCGTTGGACGTCTGAACAAAGAATTAAAAGAAGTATGTCTGTTAGATCAGGCTTATGTTAAAGCTGAAGACGGAAAACAGGCAGTTGGAAAATACGTAGAACAGGTTGCTAAAGCAAACGGAGCTAATGTTACAATCAAAGGATTCGTTCGTTTTGAAACTGGTGAAGGTATTGAAAAGAAAGAAGAAGACTTTGCGGCTGAGGTTGCTGCTCAGTTGAAATAGTAGATTCTGTAGAATTTATTGTTTATAATTAAAAAATTAGATTTTTAGGTACATTTCCAAATCTGGAGATGTACCTTTTTGCTTTATAAATATATTTTTTGAAAATGTTTTATAAATATCCATTTTACTGTTGAAGATTTTTCCTTCACTGGAAACTTTAACAAAATCTCAGGTTGTACAACAGTAAACTAGTGCGCTACCTTCAACAAAAAGAAATAATAGGTTGTTGAAGAATTGTGAAGTTTTTTAATTATGATTATGTATGGAAAAAGTGTTGAATACATTACAATTGACATAACAAAATATAATATTTAAAATAAATTATAAGAGTCAGCTAACTAATTTTATAAGGTGGAATATAATTAAAAGAGGATAAAATGGAAAATAAAAACATAGAGCAAATAAAATCAGGATTAACAACAGCATTTATTGATCAATCAAATAATTCAAATTTAGCATATCGTCCAGAATTTGTATACAATGATTATAAACAAGGAAAGAAAGTTCTTGTTTCTCTAGAACAAGAATTAAAAAGATGTGATGAATTCTTTATTAGCGTAGCTTTTATAACAGATAGTGGTTTTGAATCATTAGCTATGATTCTGAAAGAATTAGAACGAAAAGGAATTCCAGGGAAAATTCTTACAACAGATTATTTAACATTTAGCCAACCAAAAGCTTTAGATCGTTTGGCACAGTTGTCAAATATTGAATTAAAAATGTATCGAACAAATTCTGAAGTTGGAGGGTTCCATACAAAAGGATATATCTTCAGAGAAGATGAGTTGTATCGAATTATTATAGGAAGTTCTAATATGACATCAAGTGCCATTACGAAAAATAGGGAGTGGAATACTAAGATTGTTTCTACGGAACAAGGGGAAGTTGCGCAGGAAATATTGGCGCAGTTTAATGAATTGTGGGATTCACCAAATAGTCAAGTGTATGAAGATTTTATAGAAGATTATAAAATAAAGTATCTGAGAGAAAAGATGATACAAAAGCAACATAAAGCAGCGATGCAAGATCAAGTTGTTGAAATTGAACGGTATAAATTAACTCCAAATAAAATGCAAATTGCTTTCATTGATAATCTTACGAAACTTCGCTTAAATAATGCTGAAAAAGCATTATTAGTCAGTAGTACAGGAACAGGAAAAACCCTAGCATCTGCTTTTGCTGTGCGTGAGATGAATTCTGCAAGAATACTTTTCATAGTACATAGAGAACAAATTGCAAAACAGGCATTAAATAGCTATAGAAAAGTTTTTGGAAATGAACGAACATTTGGTCTTATATCAGGAAACTATAAGGATATGGATGCGGATTATATATTTTCAACTATGCAAATGATGTCAAAATCAGAAGTATATACACAGTTTAACAAAGAAGATTTTGATATTATTGTGCTCGATGAATGTCATCATGCGGGATCTAATAGTTATCAAAAAATTATGTCGTATTTTAAACCAAAATTTTGGCTTGGCATGACGGCAAGTCCAGATACAAATAATTATGACATTTATGAATTGTTTGATCATAATATCGCTTATGAAATAAGATTACAACAGGCTTTAGAAGAAGATTTATTATGTCCATTTCACTATTTTGGGATCATTGATCTTGAAATAAATGGGGAGATATTTGATGATAATACTGGTTTACGTAATTTTGCTAATTTAATATGTGACGATCGAGTAGATTATATTATTCAAAATGCAGAATATTTTGGATATAGTGGCGATCGTGTGAAGGGATTAATTTTTTGTAGTAGAAAAGAGGAAGCAAAAGAATTATCTCAAAAATTTAATTGCAGATATAAGAAGAATGGAGAACTTTATAAAACGGAAGTATTAACAGGAGAAGATAATCAACAACATCGAGAAGAAGTGATCAAAAAACTTACTGCGGAGAAAAGTGATGGAGAAGCAATTGATTATATTTTCACAATAGATATTTTTAATGAAGGCGTTGATATACCAGAAATTAACCAAGTAATTATGCTTAGGCCAACAGAATCTCCTGTTATTTTTATTCAACAATTAGGACGTGGACTTCGTAAGTACAAAGAAAAAGAATATGTAGTCGTTTTGGATTTTATTGGAAATTATATGAACAATTTTATGATCCCGATCGCATTATCTGGAGATAGAAGTTACAATAAAGATAATATGCGTAGATATGTACGAGAGGGCTCTCGCATGATTCCTGGAAGTTCAACGATTCATTTTGATGAAATTTCTAAGAAAAGAATATATGCGTCAATTGATAAAGCACGAACAAATGATCTAAAGTTATTAAAGGATTCATATACAACGTTGAAGTATAAACTTGGAAGAATTCCTAGTATTTTAGAATTTAAAAAATATGGTTCAATCGATGTAACCAAGATTTTTGATAAATGCGGATCTTATTATACTTTTCTGAAAAAATATGAAAAAGACTACACTGTTAATTTTTCTAAAGAGAAGGAGCAGGTCATTGAATATATGTCAAAAAAATTAGTATCTTATAAGAGAATTCATGAACTTGCACTTCTACAATTTTTAATAAATCAACAGGAGCGTTTGACCGTTTATTATCAAAAATTTATGAAATTAAATTATGGATTAAATGTATCATCAATTACAGAGGAATCCGTATATAGAAATTTGACAAATCAGTTTCCTAAAGAAAGTGAACAAAAGAAATATTCTTCTTGTGTTTTGCTTGAAAGGGAGGAAGATGGAAGTTATAAGATTGCACCAGATTTTCAAAAGATGTTGGAAGATGAACAATTTAAAGACATGGTAATGGATTTGCTGAAGTTTGGTGAAGAAGAATCCAAAGAACATTATTCTGATTTATATAAGGATACATGTTTTCAATTGTACCAAAAATATAATTATGAAGATGTATGTAGACTGCTTGGTTGGAAACAGAATTTAAATGCACAGAATATTGGTGGGTATTTTTATGATACCGATACGAAAACTATGCCAGTGTTTATTAATTATGATAAAGCAGATGATGCTATTGCCTATGAGGATCGATTTATATCAGAAAATATACTTATCGCATTATCTAAACATCCGAGAAAGATTACATCTAAAGATGTAGATCATATTTATAAAAAGAAGGCAGAAGATAAAGATAATCGTATTTTCTTATTTGTTCGAAAAAATAAAGAAGATAATGAAAAAAAGGAATTTTATTTTTTAGGAGAGATTTACGCAGAAGGAGATCCAAAGCCTATTCATATGGAATCTACGAATGATGATGCCTTTGAAATTTTATATCGATTAGATATTCCTGTAAGAAATGATATTTATGATTATATTGTGAGAGATTGATAAAAGGAGAGATAAAAAGAATGAAAACAATTAAAGTTGTTGCAGCTGTGATACGAGATAAAAATAGAATTTTTGCTACACAACGTGGATATGGTGATTTGAAAGGTGGTTGGGAATTCCCTGGAGGGAAGATCGAAGAAGGGGAAACTCCACAGGAAGCTTTGAAGAGAGAAATTGTGGAAGAATTAGATACGGAGATTGAGGTTGGAGAGTTGATAGACACAATTGAGTATGATTATCCAGAATTTCATTTGTCTATGGGGTGTTATTGGTGTTCTATTGTTCGGGGAGATTTGGTTTTGAAAGAGCATGAGGATGCTCGATGGTTGGAGAAGGATGAGTTAATGGATGTTGAGTGGTTGCCGGCGGATGTTGAGCTCATAGAGAAGTTAACAAAAAATAAATTATATTGATTTTTATTTGAAGTGGTATGGGAGGATGGATATAACTTGTAAGAACATGATGGGAAAGAATATGCTTTCGAATAGCGATCCGCAACTTTAAAGTGCGAGATGCAAATTCAAGTTTTCGATTTTTTCTTCAATATCGATTAAAATGTAATTAGAAAGAGAGGTGATTAATATGTTTGATAAGAAGTTAAAAACTCGAAGAGAGGAAATTGGATTGTCTCAAGAGGGAGTGGCAGCTTTTTTTGGTGAAAACTTCAGCCGTCAGGCTGTATCTAAATGGGAATGTGGTAATGGATATCCAGAAGTAGAGAAGTTGCTTATATGTTGGCAGTTAAACTTGACATCTCACTTGATATGCTTTTTGAAGATGAATTGAACTATTTAAAGATGAAACAGCCAGATGATTTTTTGAAAAAATATCCAGGCATTGTTACTGCCTTTCAAGCATTTACTGATAATTTGGAAGAATTATAATTAAGGAGTCGGCAAGAAGATTTCCCATAGGGCATCTTCCTGGGTACCAAAGACAAGCGATAAATCTAGATTTTTAGAAATATATTAAGGAGTAATAGATTATATATGGAGAAAGAAAAAATAACTGAGGAAATTACCGATAAAAAAAGATTTCTTGTTTGGATAAAAGAGCATAAGACACAAATTCTCTTAACGGGAATTAGTGTAACTGCCATTTTAGCAACTGCATTAGGCTTAAAAAATAAGGATGCAATGATAGAATTGTGGAATACAATGAAGCAACAAATGGAAAAAGGATCTTTATATAGTTCAAAATGGTTTGAAAAAGCCAATCTTGAAGAACTTGAGACAGCAAGAAAATACATCCAACAGGATTATAATAATCCCAATCTGGATTTGGATTACAGAGATTATTGCTGGAAGCTACTAAATAGATTTGATAATGCTATCGGAAAAATAAAGTGGGCTGGTAAAGAATACGGATATCCAGTTCATAGTAGTAATGGATGGTATTTGCCAAGCGATGATTAAGATAACTTCTTCTAACTTGTTAAGCTGAAAAACCGGAATTTAAGCGTAAATATAACGAACCTGGGACTTTAACAAGATACATTGTATAGATTGAAATTTAAGATTTAGCGAAAATTGGATTTGATGATGTAAAGAAGATAGAGTAGTATTTAATAATAAGAGCCGGACTTTGTGAAGTCCGGCTCTTATTATTAAAAAATGTTGTTTCATGTGACATTCATTTAGTTTGCGTCGTAGTGGCGTAAAGTATCTGAAACAAATGTGGATGAACTTTATCTATCAGAAAGTAAATCTTTTAACTCTTTAAAGTTTAAAGAAATCTTAGAAGGAATACCACGATATTTTCCTTGGATATATTGCTTCCTAACATTGGAATTAGAATTAAGTTTATTATCGTATGTTAAGATACATGTAATGTCTTTTTTATGAGCATCATCTTCATTTATTGTATAAATGCATTCTGCAGGAATATCGGGTAGTGGCGAATCCTTATTAATCATTGTTTCGTTATCCATTAATGAAGTATTGTGGGTAGTCATAATTAATTGACCGGAGATATCTTTAAAAATAGATTGTATCAATGCTCTGGATAATAAATCATGAATACCTGAGTCAAATTCATCAATGATTACAGTAGATCCTTCGACCGAAGCTAACAAAAAAGGTAATAATCTTAGAATCGCTTGAGTTCCTGTAGATTCTAAATTAAAGTTCAGATCGCGAATTGTTCCACAAATATTTTTTTTCACATAAAGATTGTATTTTATTTTATGGTTTTCTATAGTGTCTTGTTTATAATAAACTTCTTGAATGTCATTGTATGTGGACGTAAAAAATAGATTCAACATTTTTTCAGCACGATCTAGTTTTCCCTGTTCTTTTATATTTATTTCACCGTGATCAAAATTTTTAAGGTAATAATTAGGAAGCCCTATCAAACCATATTCCGCACGATTTCCAATTTTAAGATTGCAAGACATCCTGTTAAGATTAAGTAAAATATTTTGTAAATTTTTAGATAGTTTGTCTTTATAATAATGGTTAGATTTGTCAAGAAGCTCATGCAAAAGAATTGCAAAAAATGAATGTTTTCCCCAAAATTTATCAATGAGTAACTTTAAATCTTCGATAATTGCTTTGGTTTTAAAAATCTTTTCACTTAAAAAAGAGTGTTCAGGACATATATCAATAGCGACTCCTTTGTTTTTTACCAAAACACAATCTAATGATTCATGTATGATTTCTGTATTGTTCATCTCTAAGATATATTTTGCACTTTGTCCTTTAATATCAAGACCAAATTCCATATACATGTTTTCATTGGAATCAACGGTTTTATTTTCTTGAATTAATGTTTCGATGTCCTTAAAGCGATTTCTGATCAATGACATCAGTTTATCATTGGAAAGATCGTCAGGTTTATTGTTAAGGATATCCTGCATAATATCACGAACATCCATAGTTCTTAATGTTTCAGATAACATATAAAAAGCAGAAGCTAAGTTAGATTTACCAATGCCGTTTTCTCCATAAATTAAAACTAATGATTTAGGATGATTGTTTTTATCGGTCAAATCCAAGGTTATATCCTCAAATGATTTAAAGTTTTTAAGTGTTACATATGTAAACATAATATCCTCCTAGTATAACATAAATGAATTATACAATAAAAATATGCTGCAATCAAGATGTATTATTCAAGAATTCTCAAAAAAAATTTGAACAAATAAACAAAAGCTCTTGACAAGAAACGAAATTTCTGCTAAATTGATATTATCAGCAATCAATGGATTCGAGTGCTAACAACAGAAAAGAGGTGATGAAACTATGGATGAAGGAAAAATGATAAAGACGAAATGCAAAGAAATAATTAATAAGGATGAGGAATCAAGAGGAGGAGATATTATGAAAATAATCGTTTTAAGTAGAAAAGATTCAAAAGAATACACAGAGGGTAAAAAAGAAAACTATGGGGATTGTTTTATGATAGACACAGGGGATGAGCTTGTGATTTATGATTGTGGATCAGAAGAACATGCTATGCGAGTGATAGAATATATGGATGATCATGGATATAATCAGGCAAAATTGATTCTTTCACATAACGATGCTGATCACTTTGATGGGATTCCAAAACTGTTGGAGGAAAAAAGGCTATCTTATATTTATACAACCTTACTCTTAAAATATAAAGAAAATATTTTAGAAATAATAAATGATGGTAGAAAGACGAAAAAAAGTATTGGAAAAGATATTTTAGAAAAATATGATAACATCAAGCAATTATCAGGAGAACCAATTTATGATGTCTATGAGAAGAAACCTATATTGTGTGATGGAGTTGAGATTGTTGGACCAGAAAAGGAGGATATGCTTCATGCGGTTGCAAAGCTTCTGGACAACAGAGAGGGAGATACGATAGATGGTGAGACTGTAGTCAATGCGACAAGTTTACAAGTTGCTGTGAAAATTGGATCACATAAAATGTTACTTTGTGGAGATAGTTCATTTGCAGCAATTGAAGATAAGTTGTCAGAATATGATTGCATTCAACTTCCGCACCATGGAAAAGTAAAGCAAGCAGAAGAAATTTTTGAAAGTAAAAAGAAACAGACAGGAACACTTTACATAATTTCGGACAATACTGGCTCTACAAACGGCGGATCAGATAAACTAAATACAAAAGGATATCGGACAAAAAACACAAAAAATGGTGATATCTTGATTGATAAAAACAGTTTTGAAAAAAGTTCTTATACAACAAGCAAAACTTTAGGTGATTAGTATGAGGTATTTACTGGATCATCGTTTGAGAAATGAACTTGCAGATAGACAAAGGTTTCTTTATGATGTTTTTCATATTTATACATCTGTTACATCTCATAAAGATTATCTAGAACTGGTAAGCGTTCCAAAAGAAGAGATAAATATTTGCTTTGTTGTTGGACATAATACTTTTGCCAAAAAGATATTACAACAAGAAAAATTTGAAGAAAAAAACATAGTTACTATCACTTGTCAGGCAAATGTAGAAATCAGTAAGCTGCCTTTACCAGGACATAATTTGTTTATTGCAAAATTGAATGAAGCGGGATGCGTAAGGTTATGTAGTGGAAAAGATTTTGGATTTGATTTTGATATAACAGAATCAGAAATAATGTTATATCGCTTAAGCTCCAGTTGTTCTATCAAAGAACAACTGGAGGAAAGTTTCATACAGGTAAAGAGCAATTGGAGGAAAGTACAATAAAAGATTTATTTTTATCATTTAATTCATATAATTTAAGAGCTAGAATTAGCGTGATGATTTTGTTTTTTGCACCAGGATTGATGAACTTATACTTATTGTTGCCAGAAGTCAGAGAATTGTCAACAACAATCATAATGATTATCATTATTTATTCGTTGTGCAATGTTTTTATTATTTATTCTAGGAGATTAGGTCCGAAAGCAATGAAAAAATGCTATCCGCATTTGTTGCCAGCACAGCAATCTTTATTACCAAGTGATCCGACATTGAAGAAAATAATGAAAGAAAGATACTATAGATTCTTGGATGAAAAAATCACAGACTTTCAAATTTCTAGCGATGATGATGAAATGGAACAAATGGCAGAATTAGCAGTTACATGGTTGATAGCTAGGACGAGGGATGTGAAAGAGTTTCCGTTGGTGAATGAAGAAAATATAAATTTTGGGATGTCGTATAATCTTTTAGGAATCAAAAACTATGCGGTAGTGTTTACGCTATTAAATTTAGGAATAGATATTATATGTATTGTACTGAGATACAAAAAAATAATATCAATTTCTTACGAAGTCCTTATTGGGGCTACGATGATATCTTTTATTTTTTTAATGATTTGGTGTTTGATTGTAAATAAAAAATTAGTAAAAAGATGTGGTAAAAATTATGCAAGAGCACTTCTTTCAACTTGTGATTCGGAAAAATTGAATTAGGAGAAAGAAGATAAAATTATAATTCAAAAGAAAATGATAGAATATAGGAGATTTATGAAGTTAGATCAGATTAAAGAGTGTGTAGATTATTTTAAAGATAAAATAGGAATAACATTGGTAGTGGTTACAGGAATTCTTTTTTGTGGGATTGCAACAATCTGTTGTTATGATTTTACATTATTTGAACAAATGTCTTTGAATAGATTATTTTTATTATCTATGTTAATCCCTTTGCCAACATACTTATGGTTTATTTTTATGGAAGCAGAAGAGTTGTTTGGAGAAGAAAATGAAGTTTATTTGTTTTGTATGGAAGAGAATGTGCTTGCTTTTTTATTCACATTAATTTTAAAAATGTTTGTTCCACAAATGACAGTACATCATTTTGTAGTAATTCTTTTTATTATGACAAATGTGGTATTGCATATAGCACGAAGAAAACCAATATTGTTTGTTAGGCGGAAAAAGTCATATGAAATATTTTTAAAAATGTGTAAAAAGAACTATCCAGATTTATATGAAGACATAAAAAAGAAAATTATACAGGAGAAGAAAAGGACATCGGGAGAGCTTAAGTGACCTGAGTTGTCATATAAAAAACTAGGTGCCGGGTACGCTTAAGAATATGGTTTTTCAAGGATTTTTAGTATGGGAGGAATGTATGAACGAAATGGCCCAAATTCATTATCAGCAATGAGTACAGGACTTGGATGATCAGAGGCGGGAAAACCAATTTACATAATAAATTCTTTGGACTAGAACATAAATAGTAAAAAGCGGTTTGACACGTATGATGTGTTGAACCGTTCTTTACTTTAACATAGACAAATGTCAAAATAGAATAAAATATACTTGACAAAAATCGATTTACATGTAAAAATATGAATATAAAATTACGCTAGGAGGTAGATATATTGTACGAATTCAGTGATAATCTACAGACAATTATTGAAAAAATCGTGAAGGCTATTGAAAAGGCTGTCGGAGAAGACATCCGGAGTTATCTGGCGAATAGTAACACTGCGACAAACAATGCAATTCCTTTCCTTCGTGGTGATTATATTAACACAAATATCAAGTATGCGATGGAAAATGAAGCTGTTGAGATAAAAAATTTTAAAAGAGCATCATGGACGGGAATGATTCTTATCATTAGAGGAGAGCAGACTACAATGTCGATTTGTTCTAAAAATACTTTGGAGAGAATTCCTAAGAACAAAAATCGCAGAAGCCCACACTATTTACAGACGATGGTTTACAAAGAAAACAGTAGTGAAGTTTCGCCTGTTCGACAGATGAATCTGACAGACTTTGACCCAGACATTAACTTTGGCTTTTCCGAAGAAGAATATGATAAGGATTTTATTTCTATTATGGAAGAAACACTAAGTATGAATGATGACTATCGCCATTGGGTCATTGTATATGAAGCAAATAGAAGGGACATTGTTGATATTGCAGCAATTCTGTTAGACAAAGATTTTGGTGTTGTTCAGGAAATCTCGTTGATCGAATTGCTTAAGCCGAATTTCTCCGATTTAACAAATATCGAGTCAAGTACAGAAATGAGTAGGGATGCACATAGCTTAGTTTCAATCAAGCCTGGTTTGGTTGGTAAAAAGGCAAGCGAACCCGAGAGAAAAACGGAGATATTGCCGAAGTCTGTAGAGGAGAGCAAGGAAGCATAATCTCTTCGGCAGTATAAAAATTTAAATTATGCTTTCGACTAATTATGGAGAATAGAACATTTAATGGAGAACGCTTGAAAGAAGCTCTTCAGTTTAGAGAAAAGAAGATGACAGAACTCGCTAATGAAATAAGCATCAGCAAGCAGTCTTTGTCTCTTTATGCAAATGGTGGAAATATTCCCCCTTTTGAAAACGTTAAAAAAATCGCAAAGGCACTTAGTTTTCCAACAGATTTTTTTATGGTTGAAGATGGGTGGACTACTACTACGGGAAATACATATTTCAGATCGCAGGCATCAACAACGAGAAAATCTAGAGCTGCTCAAATAATCAAGTTGGAGTATGTAGCTAGAATGTACGAAGTGCTGTTGAATTACATCAATTTTCCCGAGTTGAATCTTCCAAAGGTTGATATTGATCTTCCGGAAAATAGTATGGATACGGATTCAGATATTGTTTTAAAAAAAATCGAGCAATTAGCAGCAAAAGTGCGAGAATTTTGGAATCTTGGAAATGGTCCAATAGAGAGTTTACAGTATGTATTGGAATCAAATGGTATTATTGTTACTGGTTTCTCCGGTGTGGAATCCAATATAGATGCATTCAGTCAACAGATATCTGTGAATGGTCGTACGGTATATATCATTGCACTAGCATTAGGGGAAAAACCGTTAGAACGACTTCGATTTGACATGGCTCATGAACTTGGACATATACTTATGCATACATGGGGAGAGAACAATGAAGACATTTCAAAAGATGAATTTAATGCGCGTGAAAAACAAGCTAATATGTTTGCCAGTGCATTACTGTTACCAAAAGATGGATTTTCGAGAATGGTATCTGCATACCCGACTAATGTCGATTACTACAAGTCATTAAAGAAAAAATGGAAAGTTTCTATGCAAGCAATGATGTATAGAACTCGACAATTGGATATCATATCTGCGAATCAGTTTCAATATATGATGAGAATAGTTTCCAAAAAGGGATGGAGAATAAAAGAACCGGGAGATGTTCCTGGGCAGTTAAAGGACACTATTTTCCAAGGAGCAATCGACTTGTTATTTGATGGCGGATATCTGAGCGTAAATGAATTAATGCGAGAATTTAATCACTACGGTATCATATTATCACAAAAAGATTTGGAAAACCTTATGGGATTAAGAGAAGGTACCCTATATCAGGAAAGTAAGGTTATTCCGTTTATGACAGTTAAGAACACATGAGTCTGTGTTTGCCCCCAACAATCCAGGGACCTTATGAAGTCTGAAGTCGGTATAAACATATGGTTCAGTATTAATAACGCATATTGGTATATATTTATTTTCAGAAAAATAGTAAGTGATGTCCAATATAGATTCAGTTTAATATCAAAACCCAGGGACTTTAAGAAGACATACATATGAAAATAAGAGGGAAGTATAATGGAGAAAATCAAAAAAAATATTGAATTTATTGTAGGCTTAGTAGGTTTGCTTGGAATATTCTATAGTATTATTATGTTTATTTATAATAATATCTATCAACAAGATTGTGAAGAATTTTACAAAATTCCGGCAAAATATTTTGAGGGAGATTTAAATGAAAAAATTTTGTATATAGTCTTTGTTATAGGATTAATGGCTATCTTAATATATCCAATAATAATGAGAAATCAAGATAAAAAAGAAAATCATGAAACAAAATTCACGTTGATATTTTATTTTGGATATATGCTTATTATAGGAGCATATATTAGTGCTCTAAATGTACATTTTTTGGATGCAATATTAAAAAATATTTCAACAAATATTGTTGTTAATAAAAATGGAATAATTACAAGGATAGTTGTATGTTTTATAACATATGTGGGATTGATGGGATCAGTATTTTGGGATAAAATCAATATTTTAAAAAAGTCCAAGAAAATTGTATCGTTATTTGTTATAATTTGTATATCATTGAATGTGCTATTGTTGATTGGAAGTACAGGTTGTGTTTTGTCGAAATCAATAAAAGACAAAAGTAACTATGAAATAATGTATGTTAATAATAAAAAATATGTTGTATTATCAGAATATGATGATAAAATATTAGCTGTTCCTCTAAGAATTGGAAAAGATGGACAATATATATTTAGTACCTCAAAATATGAATTTTGGGATCGATTACAAGGAAAGTTTAAATATGAGAAGCTAGATAAGAGACCTGAAATTGAGTAATCTTGCTCTAATTGAGCACCTGTCTGTAAACGCACCGACTGAAATGTAGGTACCTTGTACGCTTAAGAAATTGGAAAATAAGAAAAAATATGACAATTCAATCGACAAACAAAATACGCATTTAATCCAGAAAGCCATTGTAATTTTGCAATGGCTTTCTGTGTTGAGCAAAAGATGTTAATGTGATAAAATTGTAAAAAGAAGACAAGAATACTTTTTATAGAAATAAAATAGGAAGCGTTATATGGATAGAAATATAGTATATCATGGAAGCAATGTCGAAGTTGCAACTCCTCGTATTCTTCAAAATGGTTTTTATAAAGATTTTGGATATGGATTTTATTGCACTAATTATGAAAAACAAGCAAAACGTTGGGCAATGACAAGAAAAGGAGCGTCGGTGGTCAACAGATATAAGTATACTTCAGATATGAATCTCAAGATATTAAAATTTTCGGAAATGACGGATGCATGGTTAGATTTTGTTGCAGATTGTAGAAGGATTTATTGAAGGAAGAATTCCAAGAGATGTCTTCTGGGGATTGGCAAGATTTAACCATCCAACACATCAAATTGTATTTTGTACGGAAGAAGCACTAAAAACATTAACATTTGAAGGAAGTGATGCGTTATGAAAAATAAGTATTTTCCAGATGAGGATATCAAGGGTGATGATCTTTATTTTGTTTGCTATATGATAGAGCGAGTAGCAAGACATATCAAACAAAAGAATAAATATGTGGTAAATACAATTGGAAAAGATGAATTATATCATTTGATCAGCTGTGCAAGTGTATTATATTGTGAAAATCCTTTAAAAGTGGAATTAGATTAGATCAATGATTATCATCTCAAAAAGGGATTATTTCATGAACTTTTTCACTCTGAATTCAACTAACACTGGAAAGAACCGATTTATCGTTTACTCATATAGTGTCTTTTTTATATTGACAGAATTGTCATAAGTGATATAACGACAAGTCAGTATAGGAGGAATATTATGGCAAGTAAATCAATACAAGGAAGTCAAGAATTAGCAAAAAAAATTAGATCAAGAAGAAATGAACTGGGATTTACAATTGAAGAAGCAGCAAAAAGGGCAGGGGTTGGAACAAAAACATGGTGTCGATATGAAGCAGGAGAATCAATTCGGGAGGATAAGTATCGAGGAGTCTGTAAAGCATTAAATTGGAATTATATGCAAGAAGAATCTGATGAAGAACAGTTTAGTATTACAGAATGTCGAAAATATGAAATGTGGTCAGATTATATTGAAGAAAATTATGGAGAAATTGCAGCTGCATCTATAGCAATAGGAAGTGATTTAGTATTCGATTATGTAAAACAAGATTTGGAAGAACTTTCAAAAATGCCGAGATATTCTCATATAGGACAGATAGAAGTTTCATTTTTAGAATGTATATTACCACAACAATTTTATGTTCGATATGATTATGAATTTTTATATGCATTATATGTCACAATTTATAAATTACGCCAAAAAGCTAAGATGAACTTAGAAATAGTTACACATAGTGTTTTAGAAGAATTAGCAATTTATTTGATGGTGCAAGAATCAGAAATATTGATGGATATTAGTGATTTACAATTGGATGGTAATTGGCAGGATTGGGTTTTTGATTTATTTGGAGATATGGATATAGTAACATGCTTGTATTCAAATATATATATAAGAGAAGATAATATTTATCATTTTGAACATTGGATGGACAATCAATTTTGGCAATAAAATAAGAGAGGACAATATAAATAAAAAACAAGGAATCATAATTCAAGATAAATCAAACGAAGTGAGGTGAAAACTGTAAATGGAATTATATCATGCAAGTAAACAAATCGTTCAATACCCTGAAGTACGAAAAGCAAAATACACAAAAGACTTTTCATGGGGATTTTATTGTACAAATAACATACAGCAAGCGATAAGATGGGCGAACAGAGGAGCTGGAGATCCAGTTATTAATTATTATGAGTACGAACCAAACGATAGTTTGAAAATATTAAAATTTCCAGAAATGTCAGATGAATGGTTAGACTTTATTGCACAATGTAGAAGCCATCAGATCAGTTTTCACACCTTGTCGGCACTTGATTGTTTGACATATAAAAAGAGTGAGGTAGTTTATGACAGAAAAAGAAAGAAATGATTATTTTTATGTTTGTTCATTGATAGAATATATAGCATGGGAAACCAAGAATCATAGAGGATATATTGTCGAATGTATTGGACAGGAAGGAATTGAGAATTTATTATATGATGCAGAAGTCAATCATTGCTTAAGTTTTGAACAGGTATGTGATGAAGTTGTAGAAGTATATAAGATAAAAGAAGGCAAATTTGACACGATTTCAGAATGTCAATATGATGTACCAAGTTTCTTAGATATTGGAAAATTATATAGCATTATGATAGAAGATTGTGCGAAAGAAGGAAAAGAGCCAGATGAACTAATAAAGATATTTACTTCATTTATCAGTGATGAAATATCTGATTTTAATACCGATTTATATTATCAGAATCCAGATTATATCGAGTGTTCATATAAAGAAGGAAAGCTATTGGCTTAGAAAGAACAACTTTTATCAATGATTCTAAGGAACTATATTATCAGTATAAGAAAAAATTTCCAAGACATTCAGCATTTCAGGCAGAAATGAAAAGATATTTTGAAATATAGTGTAGTAGCGAAAATTTTTGATCAACAAGGATGTATCCAAATGGAAAAGTAAAAGTATATATTGAAACCCCAGATGAAACAGGGGGATTTCATGATGCTATCTTATGATTAGTTCTTTATACAAAGAAGAATCCTGAGTAAAAATCTACTCAGAATTCTTTTACATAAAACTTAAGCTCTTTTTATTGGAACCCGAAATGAAATGATCCGAGGTGTTTCTATTTGTTCAAATTTGATCATATATGCATTTCGATCAGAAAGGATGGATTTAATCCTACCTTGTCCAAAGACATTATGAATGATCTTATCACCAACCTGAAAAGTTTGTTCAGTGACATAACCATCTAAATAGCGATTACTGTAATGAATGTAATTTTTGGTTTCTGCAATCAGAGTATCTTCTGGCTTTTTAACGTATTCTAAAAATTTTTGATCGATATCTAAAATAAATCTAGATGGGTAACGAGTTGATCCATCAAAATTTTTTCCGTGTGATTCACTTAAAAATAAACTTTTCATGGCACGTGACATTGCAACAAATGCAAGACGACGTTCCTCTTCCATTCCCTCAATTGTAGAGGTTTTCTTGGAAGGAAAAATTCCTTCATTTAATGCACATAGGAATACGTGTGGGAATTCCAATCCTTTTGCAGCATGAACGGTCATCAATTTTACTTTGTCAGAATCATCAGTAACGTCACTATTCGTAAATAGGGCAATATGATCAAGATAATCAGGTAGCAGAGCTTCTTCGCCACAAGATATTTCATAATCATAAACAGCTTGTTTTAATTCAGCCAGATTATCAAGACGTTCCTGATTTCCAGTAGTTCGAAGCATTTCTTCATAACCACTTCGATCCAAAATATCCGACAAAACTTCAGAAATTGTTCGTTGCTCATAAGTCACTGAAAAAGCATCGATCAATGAGATAAAATCTTTTGCATCTGTTCCTTTAAAAATTGGATCTTCCACACATTCTTTTAATGCCTCATAAAAAGAACAGTGATGAGCATTTACATATGCTTGAAGAAATTCCATTCGTTTTTTACCGATATTTCGTTTTGGAACATTCACGATCCTTAAAAAAGAGAGATCATCTTTGTATGTGATCATACGCAGATAAGACAGTGCGTCTTTTACTTCCATTCGCTCAAAAAATTGAATTCCACTATAGATGCTATATGGGATTTTCTTTTTTAACAATGTCTCTTCCAAGGTTCGGGTAACGTAATGAGCACGATAAAGAATCGTGATATCCTTATATGAGATATCTTTTTTATGTAATTTTATGATCTGATCTGCGATCCAATCAGATTCCTCTTCTGAAGTATCTCCGTGATAATAAAGCACTGAATTTTTGCTATGACACATTGGCAGAAGGTCCTTTTTCATACGATTTTTATTCTTATCGATCAGTGAATTGCATACCGATAAGATCTGAGGAGTAGAACGATAATTTTCATTCATCATGATCGTTTTAACATCAGGGAAAGCTTTGTCAAAATTAAGGAGATAGTTGATATCTGCACCACGCCAGGAATAGATCGTCTGATCTGGGTCTCCTACAATAAAGAGGTTTTTATGATATCCGCATAAGACTTTCATTAATTGATATTGAATCTTATCAATATCCTGGAACTCATCGATCATGATGTATTCCAGACGTTTCTGCCATTTTAAACGGATTTCTTTATTCTTTTCAAAAATATAAAGAGAAAATTTCAAAAGATCATTGTAATCGAGACCAAAACATTTCTTCTCCTGATATAAATATCCATAAAAAATGATATCATTCACATCGGTAGCCCCCAAATATTTTTGCCGTAATGTATCAAGGGACATTGTGATCAGATCAAGATAATAATTAGGATATCGTTCTAATTTATACATCTCGATCATATCTCTTGCCTTTGAAAATGTCTTATGACGAAGTGTAAGTCCGCGTTCCTCATAAATGATCTTTAACATAGAATCAATATCCTGATTGTCTAAAACAAGAAAATTCTTTGGATATTGTACGGCATGGGAGTCTTCCTGTAGAATGGATACACAAAATCCATGGAAGGTATTAATATAACCAGTATCGTTATCAGCAATGAGATTATGAATCCGATGTCTCATTTCGTTAGCAGCTTTGTTTGTGAAAGTAACACAAAGGATATTGCCTGGCAAAATTCCAATTTCGTTAACCAAAAAGGCAAATCTGTGAGATAACGCTCTGGTTTTTCCAGAACCGGCCCCTGCGATCACTCGGATAAAACCTTCTGTAGATGTAACAGCTTCTAGTTGTTCCTGGTTTAATTGGCATAATAATTGATCCAAAATAAAATTCCTCCCGTATATATGTTCGATTAATCCTATTATAACGAAATGACAGCAGAAAGACAAGGCTCTATCAAACGTCATAATTTGAATAGACATTTGATAGAGCTTTTACATAAAAACCTCTTTCTTTCGCAACTGTTTGCATTAAAAAAAGGAATGGTTATGTAAAAAATTGCACTTGCATTAAAGTAGTATTGCAGATAACATAAGGATAGTAATAATACTTGCATTAGAACACGCAGAAATGAAGAAACTGATAATAAAAGCAAAAAGGAGTCTTCTATGGATTATCAATCATACCTATCTCACAATGTAGCTGTCAACCTAAAAAGAATTCGAACTTCCAAGGGCATGAGTCTTGATGTACTATCAGAACAAACAGGTGTTAGTAAAAGTATGTTAGCTCAGATTGAGAAAGGAACAGCAAATCCATCGTTAGGTGTTTTAGGAAAGATCACAAGCGGATTAAGAATCGAATTCCAAGAATTAATTGATGCTCCGCCAATGGAATCTTGCCTTGTAACACCAGATCAGATGACACCAACAAAAGAAATGATCGGTGAATACAAAGTATGGACATGTTTTCCATATGAAGATAATCACCAATTAGAGATTTACCGCATTGATATCGAACCAGGGGGCAAATATATCAGTGGCAGCCATGGAGAGAAGACAAGAGAATATCTTTCAGTTACAGATGGAGAACTTACGATTGAGTGTGGTGAAGATATTCAGAAGATCACAAAAGGGGAAATCTATCGATTTGAAACAGATAAAAAACATAATTATAAAAATGAAACACAACAAAAGACAAGTTTTATCTGTGTGTTTGTAGATTATCGGTAAGTATCATACGGAAGTAGTAAGATGATAAAATGATATGTTCAATATAATGGACAGATGTAATATATAATATTTTACAAAAAAATTAAAAAACAATAAAACACTAAGAAAAAATATACAATATAATAATAAAATATATTATAAAAGATAAAAATAAAGAAATTTCAAAAAATAACAAAGATATATTGACAATTCAATCCTCTAGTGTTATTGTATAGTTGTACAAAATAAAGGATAGAAATTAAGCAAGGGCGCTTACCAACAGGATAAGTTTCCCTTGCTTTTCTTTTTATTATTTAAAGTTTATCAATGAAAAAGATAAACAAAATCTGGCCCAGAGAAGTTAAATAACTAATAACATCATGAGGAGGAAGCAGATATGAGATTAAAAGACACAGGATTAACAAGTCAGGATATTAAAGATAAAGTAAACAAATATATGATCGAGACATACGAACGTTTTGATTTCCTTGCGGAGAGAGCAAAAGATATGTATATGTACGATGAAAATGGTGAGGAATATCTCGACTTCTATGCAGGAATCGCAGTAAATAACGCAGGAAGCTGTAATGAAAAGGTTGTAGCAGCAGTCAAAGATCAGGTTGGCGACATCATGCATACATTCAACTATCCATACACAATTCCTCAGGCACTGCTTGCTGAAAAAGTATGTGAAACAATTGGAATGGATAAGATCTTCTATCAGAACTCTGGTACAGAGGCAAATGAAGCAATGATCAAGATGGCTCGTAAATACGGAATCGAAAAATACGGACCAAACCATTATCATATCGTAACAGCGAAGATGGGATTCCATGGAAGAACATTCGGAGCAATGTCAGCAACAGGACAGCCGGGAAATGGATGTCAGGTCGGATTTGGACCAATGACTTATGGATTCTCATACGCACCATATAATAACCTTCAGGCATTTAAAGATGCATGTACAGAAAATACGATCGCGATCATGATCGAGCCAGTACAGGGTGAAGGTGGTGTTCATCCAGCAACACAGGAATTCATGAAAGGATTAAGAGAATTTTGTGATGAAAATGATATGTTACTCTTGATCGATGAAGTTCAGACAGGATGGTGTCGAACAGGTGCAGTGATGTCTTATATGAACTATGGAATCAAACCAGACATCGTATCCATGGCAAAAGGCTTAGGTGGAGGAATGCCGATCGGAGCAATCTGTGCAACAGCAGAAGTTGCTAAAGCATTTACACCAGGATCTCATGGAACAACATTTGGTGGACATCCAGTCAGCTGTGCAGCAGCATTAGCAGAAGTTAATGAACTGATCGATCGCGACTTGGCTGGAAATGCAAAGAAAGTTGGAGATTACTTTGCTGAGAAATTAAAAGGACTTCCTCATGTAAAAGAGGTCAGACACCAGGGATTATTAACAGGTATCGAATTTGATGACACATTAAACGCAGTTGATATTAAACATGCATGTTTTGATCGAAAACTGTTAGTTACAGCCATCGGAAGCAGTGTGATCCGTACAATCCCACCATTGATCGTAACAGAAGAAGAATGTGATAAAGCATTTGCGATCATGAAGGAGGCTGTAGAATCCTTAGCATAAAATAATATCTTTGAAAAAAGATCAAAATATCAGGGAGGAATGTAAATGAAACATTTTATCGTAAATATCGGATGTGAATACGGAAGCGGTGGTCCGGACATTGGAAAGATGCTTGCCGAATCACTTGGAATTCCATTTTACGACAGAGATTTAGTAGATCAGGTCGTAGAGAAACTTGGAGTTGACAGGGATTTGGTAGAAAAAGCCGATTCTGGAGAAGAAAATGTCAAATATGAATTTGACACAACCTTTGGACCAAGATATGCGAATCTTACAAACCGTGTTATTTACACACAGTTTGAGGTTATTCATAAACTGGCGGCAAAATCATCTTGTGTCATTATCGGAAGATGTAGTAACTATATATTAAAAGACAGGGATGATTGCTTAAATATCTTTGTATATGCACCAGAAGAATATAAAGTGAAACATATCATGGAACAAAAAGGTGTATCACAAAAAGAGGCACAAAAACTTGTAAAATATAATGATGGGATGCTGAAATCAAGATATGAATATATGACAAACTCTGATATGAGAGATTGCCGTACCAGACATATGATGATCGATTCTAGTATTCTTGGACTTGAAAAAACAGCAAAATATATCATGCAGTTAATTGACCTGCGATTTGAAAACTAAAATAAAATACATTTACATTCTAACAAAGGCGTTAAGAGATAAGGATCTTTTAGCGCCTTTTTTCTTTCGAAACTTTAAACAGAATGTGAAGCAAGAAAGGAATGATATATAATGGAAAAGAAAAAATCAGAATTTGACAAAGTATTTAGTGCATGGGACATTCTTGTCATTGCATTTGGCGCTATGATCGGTTGGGGATGGGTTGTTTCAACCGGAGACTGGATCGGTCGAGGCGGAGTTTTAGGAGCTGTCATCGGTTTTGCAATCGGTGGTATCATGGTATTCTTTGTAGGACTTACTTATGCAGAACTTACTGCAGCAATGCCACAGTGTGGAGGAGAACATGTATTTAGTTACAAGGCAATGGGACCGGTTGGTTCATTTATCTGTACGTGGGCGATCATTTTAGGATATGTCAGTGTTGTATGTTTTGAAGCATGTGCACTTCCTACAATTATCACTTATATTTATCCTGGATTCTTAAAAGGATATCTGTATACTGTTGCAGGATTTGATATTTATGCATCATGGCTTGCAGTTGCGATGATCGTAGCATTCTTTATCACATTTATCAATATCAAAGGTGCGAAGACAGCTGCAACTTTACAGACAGTTTTAACAGTGATCATCGGTGGAGTTGGAATCCTTCTGATCGTAGCATCTGTAGTCAGTGGAGATGCCAGCAATTTAACACCACAATTATTTGCAGGAGATAGTGCGTCAACTACTATGAAAGCGATCATGAGTGTTGCGGTTATGACACCATTCTTCTTTATTGGATTTGATGTTATCCCACAGGCAGCAGAAGAGATCAATGTGCCGCTTAAAAAAATCGGTATGATCATGATCTTATCAATTGTGCTTGCAGTAGCATTTTATGCATTGATCATCTTAGGTGTTGGTTATGTTATGAGTCCATCTGATATTTCATCTTCACAGGCAGGATCAGGACTTGTTACAGCTGATGCAATGGCAAAAGCATTCCACAGCAGTATTATGTCAAAAGTATTGATCGTCGGTGGTATGTGTGGAATCGTTACAAGTTGGAACTCCTTTTTAATTGGTGGTAGCCGTGCAATGTATTCCATGGCTGAATCTTATATGATTCCAAGAACTTTCCGTAAATTACATAAAACACACAAAACACCAGTGAATGCATTATACTTGATCGGTGGATTATCCATATTAGCTCCATTATTTGGACGTAAAATGTTAGTATGGATCGTCGATGCAGGTAACTTTGGATGCTGTCTTGCATACTGTATGGTTTCCTTATCTTTCATCATCTTAAGAAAGAAAGCACCAGAAATGGCACGTCCATACAAAGTAAAACATTATAAGATTGTTGGTGTATTGGCAGTCTTAATGTCAGGATTTATGGTCGCGATGTATATTATCCCAGGATCAGGGTCAAACCTTGTACCACAGGAATGGGCAATGGCTGGTGGATGGGTTGTTCTTGGAATTATCTTCTTCATTGTATGTAAATTAAAATATAAAGATAAATTTGCTTCTCATATTGATGTTGCGATCGATGATGAAGATGTCACAGCAGAAGAAGATCATACATTTGAAGATGCACTTGGAGCTGTTAACACAGCAGAAAATGTAGTGGAAGTACAGCCAGCGATCAATTTCAATTACTTTCTTCCAGTTAATATTGCATTTGGAAGCGGTAAAGTCTTAGAAACAGGAGAGCTTACAAAACCATATGGTAAGAAAGCACTGATCGTAATTGGAAGAAGTAGTGCAAAGAAATCCGGTTTATATGATAAAGTAGCAAACAGCTTGTCTAAAGCAGGAATTGACCATATATTATTTGATAAAGTCGCACAGAATCCATTAACAACAACGGCGATGGAAGGCGCTGATTTTGCCAAGGCAAATGGATGTGATGTCGTTGTAGCAATCGGTGGCGGAAGCATCATGGACTGTGCAAAAGCAATCGCATTCTTAAGTATCAATGACGGAGATATCAACGATTACATTTATAACAGATTACAAAGTGATAAAGCATTACCATTGATCTTAATTCCTACAACATGTGGAACAGGATCCGAAGGAAATGGATTTGCAGTTCTTACAAATCCGGAAAATGGAGATAAGAAATCTTTACGTTGTAATGCAATCGTTGCAAAAGTATCCATTGTTGATCCAGAATGCATGATGACAATGCCAAAACATGTACTTGCATCTGTTGGATTTGACGCATTATGCCACTGCATGGAAGCATACACATCAAAGATCGCACAGCCATTTACAGATGCCCTAAGTTTATATGCGATGGAACTGATCGAAGGAAACCTTGTCAAAGTATATAAAGGTGAAGGCGGCAAAGAAGCATGGGAGAAGATCACACTGGCATCAACGATTGGTGGAATGGTCATCAATACAGCAGGTGTCACTTTGGCACATGGAATGGAACATCCAGCCAGCGGACTAAAAGACATTGTCCACGGACAGGGACTTGCAGCATTAACACCAGTGATCGTAGAAGCATCCCATAAAGGAAACCACTTTAAGTTTGCTAAGATCGCAAGAATCTTTGGCGGGGTTACCGCAGAAGATCTTGCTGGTAAATTAAGAAGTCTGTTAAAGGATATCGAGCTTTCTTGTACATTATCTGATCTTGGATTATCCGAAGAAGATATTCCTTGGATGGCAGAAAACTGTATGAAAGTATCTGCGGCAAGTATTCAGAACAATCCGGTTGTGTTTACACAGGAAGAAATTGCTGAGATATACAGGAAAGCAATGTAGGATAGTTTATTATCTATAGGCTATTGAGTATGTAGAAAAATGAAAATATAAGAAATATGAAAGATATGATATGAAAAGACAGTTTCGTGTCATATCTTTTTTTGATAAAATATAAAAGGATTAGGAAGAAGCTTATCATGATAGAAAGGAAAATCCAATGAATGATCAGTTTATACAAGGCGTAATATTTGACTGGAATAAAATAGATGATGACAGTTATCTAAAACAAATAGAAGCATTAAAAAATATTGAAAGGCTAGAATTTAAAAATTCAATCAATTTCTTCGTTGGAGAAAATGGAAGTGGAAAGTCCACCTTATTAGAAGCAATTGCCATAGCTCATGGATTTAATCCAGAAGGTGGAACGAAAAACTATGTATTTTCTACGCATGATACACACTCCGAATTATGCGATGCCATCAGAGTTGTAAAAGGATATCGGAAGGAAAAATGGGGATATTTTCTTAGAGCAGAAAGTTTCTATAATGTTGCAACGAAGGAAGAAGAATATGGTGGAATAGATTCAGCCAGATATCATGAGAGATCACACGGAGAAGGTTTCTTGGCATTAGCACAAAATAATCTACAGCCCAATGGATTGTATCTTTTTGATGAGCCAGAAGCGGCATTATCACCACAAAGACAATTAACATTATTAATGGAGATATATAAATGTGCAAGAAAAGGAGCACAGTTCTTTATTGTTACACATTCACCGATTTTACTAGGAATTCCAGACGCTGACATTTATTGTTTTGATGATGGTAGGATTCATTTATGTGAGTATGAGGAGACGGAAAGTTATCAGATTACGGAGATGTTTATAAATAATCGGGAAGTATTACTGGATAGACTTCTAAAAGAATAGATGTAGAAATTCATAATTCATGCTATACTTAAAAATAACAGATTAAATAAAAGAGGTGAGATAAAATCATGGAAAATGAAACATATATGAAACGATTAAAAGACAGACTGCAAATAGAATTTAAAAAACAGGATCGAAGCGGAGTATACGGTTATACACAGAGGAGTATGGCGTATAATTCCAATCGAATTGAAGGAAGTACCTTAACAGAGAAACAGACAGCAAGTATGTTTGAAACAGGAACTTTATATGTGGATGATCCAGACATGATTTTTCGAACAAAAGATATAGAAGAAATGAATGGTCATTTCAAAATGTTTAATTATGTAATGAAATGTATGGAAAAACCTTTGTCAGAAGATATCATAAAAAATATGCATAAAAATTTAAAGGAAGGTGTTTTTGAAGATCGAGCAAATGGATATGTAATTGGTGGGTGGAAAAAGCGTGCAAACAGAGTCAGTGATATTCAGACAGCATTGCCACAAGAAGTTCCAGAAAAGATTCATCAGTTATTAGAAAAGTATCATAACGCAGAGAAAATTACATTATACGATATTGCTAAATTTCATGCACAGTTTGAGAATATTTACCCATTTCAGGATGGAAATGGGAGAGTCGGGCGTATGATCATTCTAAAACAATGTCTGGATCATAATATTGTTCCAGTGATCATCCGTGATATTCATAAAGCAGAATATAATCGATATCTTAATAAAGCACAGCACGAACAAGACTATAAAGGATTAGAAGCTTATTTTGAAAAAGAACAGAAATATTATCAGGAAAGCATAATCCCAATGATATTTGATTTTGATGAATTGTAGAATAAGGGTGTAATTAATAGAGAGTGGACAAGAAAGGAGGTTGGGGTTTATGGCTAAGAAGTTTTGTACAACAGGAACATGTATCCCGGAGAAAAATTATATGGTTGATCTTAGCAACAGGATTCAGCAGATTATCAATCAATATATCGAATCAGGACAATACTTTACGATCAATCGAGCCAGACAATATGGTAAGACAACCTTGCTTTATCTTCTGGAAAAAGAATTGCGAAAACAAGATTATCTGGTTTTGAGTTTAAGTTTTGAAGCTGCCGATGAATATTTTGAATCTCTGGGAAGTCTTGCCGAAGGACTTTCACTTGATATTGAAGAGTGTTTGCGAGAGCAGAATGTAGATGAAAAAGTTTTAGAGGAATGGAATCATTCAATCTCTGAGAGATTTCCTATGAGATCATTAGGAACAAAAATCAGCAACCTATGCAGAAAATGCGGTAAAAAGGTAGTTCTAATGATCGATGAAGTAGACAAAAGTTCAGACAATCAGATTTTCTTATCTTTCCTTGGACTTCTAAGAGAGAAATATTTAAAATGTCAGCAAGGAAAAGATGTAACATTTCATTCTGTAATTCTTGCAGGTGTTTACGATATTAAAACATTAAAGTTAAAACTATATCCACAAGAAGAATCGAAATATAACAGTCCATGGAATATCGCAGTTGATTTTAATATTGAGATGAGCTTTTCTGTAAGTGATATTCAGACAATGATACAAGAATACGAGCAGGAACATCGTACAGGTATGGATGTAAAAGAAATCAGTCGGATTTTATATGATTATACGTCAGGATATCCATATTTGGTTTCAAAGATATGTCAGTTATTAGATGAAAGAGTATTCGATGTTCAAGTGTGGACAAGAGAAGGAATTTTAAGTGCAGTCAAGGTTTTGTTAAAAGAACCAAACACATTGTTTGATGATATGACCAAAAAGTTGTTAGATCATCCACAGTTAAAAGAAATGCTTCAAAACATTTTATTTGCAGGAGTTGACTTCCCATTTAAACGAGAAACACCGATTATAGATTTGGGAGTTACGTTTGGCTTCTTAAAGGATAAAAATGGGATTGTAGCAGTATCGAATCGGATTTTTGAAACACAGTTATATGATATGTTTTTATCAGAAACAGCAGTTAATAATCAAATGTATATGAAGGTATCATCTGATCGAAATCAATTTATTGTATCTGGAATGTTGCAAATGCCATTGGTAATGCAAAAGTTTTATGAATATTATGAAGAAATTTATTCAGAAAAAGATCAAAAGTTTATAGAAGAAACAGGAAGGGGAAAGATTATGTATAAAATCAGCAATTTCAGTGACAACGACGATGTAAAGATCATCGACAAATCAGGACCATTTGAAGTTATCGAATATCAGAGAGACTTAAGTGTCATGCCAGAAGATGCCCAGTTAGCATTCTTCTGCAGTCAGATGAATGTAAGAAAACGTCAGCTAAAATGTGAACTATCCAGAGGAAATGTAACGATTCAGTCAGGTGCCATGCAGTGGATGGCAGGAGATGTCTCTGCGACAACAGGGATCAAAGGAGCAGGAGATTTCTTATCCAAGACGATCCGTGGAAAGGTTACAGGAGAATCTGTGATCAAGCCAGAATATACTGGAGATGGAACTCTTGTTTTAGAACCTACATACAAACATATCATTTTACTAGATCTTGACGAATGGGGAAATTCCATCGTATTGGATGATGGATTGTTTTTAGCATGCGAATCTACGTTAAAACAAAAAGCAGTAAGAAGAAAGACATTTTCTTCTGCATTTGCAGGCGGGGAAGGATTCTTTAATCTTGGATTAAAAGGAAGTGGAGTTGTGTGCATAGAATCTGATTGTCCAAGAGAAGAATTAGTCGAGATCACATTAGAAGATGATGTTGTAAAGATTGACGGAAACTTGGCGATCGCATGGAGCGGAAGTCTTGATTTTACGGTAGAACGAGCAGGAAAATCTTTGCTTGGTTCTGCGGCCAGTGGAGAAGGCTTGGTTAATGTATACCGTGGAACAGGAAAAGTATTATTAGCACCAGTTGGGAATCAGGCGATGAAACCACAACAAGTGATAGAAAAAGAGCCAGTGATCGTTGGTGACGATGACGAATAGAAGAAAAAATAGATGAGGAAATAGCATTTGTTACGAAAAAATAAGCAACAGATGCTATTTTTTTGTATGATTAACTCGACAATAAAAAATGGTGTCGTATAATAAGTAGTGTTACGTTAATCAGTTAAAGTGAAAGAGTAACAAATAATACGAAAGAAGCAGCAGAACAATGAAAATTCTAGTATGTATGAAACAGGTACCGGCAGGTACTAAAGTTGACATTGACCCAGAAACAGGGGCAATGAAGCGTTTATCCGGGGAGACAAGAACGAATCCTTATGATTTATTTGCCCTGGAAGCAGCATTACAATTAAGAGAGAAAGTAGGAGGAAGTGTTACAGTTCTCACCATGGGACCTCCACAGGCTGAGGAGATGATGAGAGATGCGTATACGATGGGAGCAGATGATGCAGTTATTTTATCTGACCGCAAGTTTGCAGGAGCAGACGTGCTTGCAACATCTTATGCACTATCTCAGGGAATCACTGCGATCGGAGATATAGATCTTATTATTTGTGGAAAGCAGACAACCGATGGAGATACCGCTCAGGTTGGGCCAGCGATCGCAGAGCATTTAGGAATCCCACATGCAGCATGGGTGTCTGAGATCGTAGATGCAGACAGCAAGTCTATTCAGGTAAAACAGGATTTAGTCAGTGTATCACAGACTTCAAAGATTCCATATCCATGTCTGATCACAGTTGACAAAGACATGTGTGTACCAAGATTACCATCTTATTTACTGCAGAAACAGTCCAAAGACCGCCCAGTGAAGATCATGACATTTGAAGATATGGCAGATCAGAACTTAAGCAAATATGGACTTGTCGGATCACCAACTGCAGTAGAGAAAATGTTTGCACCGCCAGAAGTAGAAAAGCAGGTTTATTTTGACGGAGATGCAAAAGAAAAGACAAAACAATTATTTGACGTATTAGTGAATAAGAAAGTGATTTAGGTGAGATGACATGGAACTAATAAAATTTGATGCAAAACGCTGCAGTCTATGTGGTAAATGCGTGGAAAAATGTCCGTTTGGGGCATTAAGTTTTGAAGATAATGGGATCGTTGTCGGGGACACTTGCCGAATGTGTGGAATGTGTGTCAGACAATGTCCGGAAAAAGCGATCAGCTTTGAGCAGAAAGCAGGATCATTTGATAAAGACAAATGGAAAGATTTTTTGATCTTTGTAGAACAGGAACGTGGAGACATTCATCCGGTTGCATTTGAATTGATTGGTGAAGCAAGAAAGATGGCTTTGAAAGTAAATTTTAAAGTCAAATGCGTGATCGCAGGTGGAGCAGGAACCATTGAGAATGCACATAAACTTCTAGACTATGGAGTTGATCAGGTCTTTGCATATGAGGATGAATCCTTAGAAGGATTCAGAGCAGACTGTTATACAGATGTTGTTGCAGAATGTATCGCAGCACAGAAACCAAGTTCTGTCTTAATTGGGGCAACAGCACTTGGAAGATCATTAGCCCCAAGACTGGCAACAAGATTCCATACAGGATTAACAGCTGATTGTACAACCCTTGATATTAAGTCAAACACAGACATGGTACAGATTCGTCCAGCATTTGGTGGAAATATCATGGCTCAGATTTCTATCACAAAATCAAGACCACAGTTTGCAACTGTAAGATACAGAGTTATGGATGCGGCACAGAAGGTTGAGAGCACAAAAGGAGAGGTTATTGTCTGTTCAGTGAAGGAAGAGATGAAACAATCTCCGATCGAGATCTTAAAATCCGAAGTGATCGAGAAGACAAAGAACATTGAAGATGAAGATGTCTTAGTTGTAGCAGGACGAGGGGTCCGCAATGAAAAAGATGTGGAAATGTGTGAAGAATTAGCCAAAGCTTTAGGTGGACAGTTAGCATTTACAAGACCGATGATCGAGAATGGTTTTGGGGATGTTGCACATCAGGTTGGATTATCTGGAAGAACTGTTCGTCCAAAACTGATCATTACTTGTGGAGTTTCTGGTGCGATTCAGTTTACATCTTGTATGACAGGATCTGAATGCATCGTAGCGATCAACAATGATCCAGAAGCTCAGATTTTCAATGTGGCACACTATTGTATCGTAGATGACCTGTACAAAGTCGTTCCATATCTGACAGAATTAGTAAAAGAACAGAAAGGGGACGAATAAGATGCCATATCCATATAAGAAGATGACCCAGGAAGATTTTGATAAGATCATTGAGATCACAGACAACGAACGTGTATGGGTCGGCGATGAGATCGCAAAAGAATATTACAAAGACGAGATGCCGGAATATGGAGTATTTCCACCGGAATTATACGTGGAAGTATTGAATAAAGAAGAAGTTTCAGAAATCATGAAATATGCTTACGAGCAGAATATTCCAGTTGTCTGCCGTGGGGCCGGAACAGGACTTGCAGGTGGAGCAACTTGTAAATACGGTGGAATCATGTTATCTGTGATGCGTATGAATAAGATTTTTCCAGTGGATCACAAGAACCAGACGATCACGGCACAGCCAGGAGCATTGTTAATTGATATTCAGGCGGCAGCTAAAGAAGAAGGATTATTCTACCCACCAGATCCAGGAGAAAAAACAGCTTCTATCGGTGGAAATGTCATTACCAATGCAGGTGGAATGAAAGCGGTAAGATATGGTCTTACAAGAGACTTTGTCCGTTGTATTGAAGCAGTTATGCCAGATGGTTCCATCATGAATTTCTCATCCAATGTCGTAAAGAATACAACAGGATTTGATGTGAAAGATTTAGTGATTGGTTCTGAGGGAATCTTATGTATTTTGACAGAAGTTACGTTAAAGTTATTGCCTGCACCAACATGTTCAAGTACATTGGTTATGCCATTTAGAAGCTTGGAAGAATGCGCTGATATGGTGCCAAAAGTATTAGATCTGCCATTTGTTCCAACAGCGATTGAATTTTTGGAAAGAGAATTGATCGATATTGTAGAAAGAAGTCTACATAAACTGTTTCCAGTGAAACACGGAGAAGCGGTATTGATCGTTATGTATGATGCATCAAGCAAAGAAGAACTTGATCGTGCAGTAGAAGCAGCTGCAGAAGCGGCATTAGAAAATGGAGCTTTAGATTGTAATATCGCAGGAACGCCAGAACGTGCGGCATCTGTGTGGGAAGTACGAGGAGCAATTCTTGAAGGAATGAAGGCAGATTCCGTTGCACAGGAAGAATGTGATGTTGTTGTTCCAAGATCAGAGATTGCAGAATATGTAAAACAGGCAAAGAAGATTGCATCTGCACATGGAATCCGCGTAGAGCCATGTGGTCATTGCGGAGATGGAAACATTCATACCGAAATGCTTCGTGGACCAGAGATGAGCGATGAGGAGTGGAAGAAGGCAACCCATGAATCATTAACAGAATTATATGCATTATCAAAAAAACTTGGTGGACAGTTATCCGGAGAACATGGAATCGGAAACGGACGTCTTGATTTCTTAGAGGAATTTGCGGGACCAAGAATGATCGAACTATACAAGTCTATTAAACGTGCATTTGATGATAAGCTGATCTTGAATCCAGGAAAAATGATCAAGATCGATGAAAACTAGAATATCAGACTACATTAAGAGAAAAGAGAGGACGACAAAATGAGCGGCAAAAAAAGTTTACTAGTTGACAAGAGTAAGATGCCTCTTGCCATGGGAATCGCATTCGTAGCATTTACGACACAGTTCGGAGGTGGATTTGCTTCCGGAGTACAGATTTATCAGTATTTTATCAACTACGGAATCTGGTGTCTGTTAATGCCACTGATCACACAGGGATTATATGCATTATTTTTCTGGTATGGAATGCGTTATGCATACAAACATAAAACATATGATTACAGAAGTTTTTCTGACAGTTTATATGGAAAGACAAGACCGATCATGTCAAATCTATATGAAATCTGTTATCTGATCATGATCGGAACGGCATCTGCTGCAGCATTTGCAACAGGCGGATCAACACTTCAAATGCTATTTGGAATCCCATACTGGGTATGTACATTGATCATAGCAGCATTTATTTTTGTGATCGCACTCTTTGGAACAAGTGTTGTAAGAAAATGTGCATCTACTTTAAGTGTACTGATCTTGATCGGATTAGTTCTTGTATTAGTACCAAACATCATCGTACAGTGGGATGCGATCACAGCAGCAATCTCTAACTTAGTATCAGGAAAGATGCCTGTGATCTCTGGAGAAAGCGGAGCTTTTGGACCAGCCTTATATTCTGCAGTTTTATATTTCTTCTTCCAGTTAGCATCTGTATCTGTTATGTACCAGCATATGGAACCTGTGACAGATAAGAAGCAGATCAACAAAGCAGCCATTGAGATTTTTGTATTTAATTTCTTTGCAATGGAATTATCCATCATCGGATTATTAGCCGTTGCATACGCAGCAGACCTTGTAACAGCAACAGTTCCTATGTTAGTTTTAGTACAAAATGGAGTATCTTCAGGATTATTAACACCGATCATCTCTGTTTTGATCATCCTTGGATCTATTTCAACGGCGGTAAACATGATCTCTGGAATCGTAACAAGATGTGTCAATGCAGTAGAGCGTCGTATGAGATCTGAGCAGGAAAGACAGAATGGACATTTAGTAAGAAATGCCATTGCAACACTGATCTTTACATTTTTAGCATTTGCGATCGCACAGTTTGGATTGTTGGCTGTTGTAAAACAGGGATATGCGTACCTTGGATATGCAGCATTTATCACATTGTTTATTCCATTTATCATTCATGTGATCGTGACAAAAGGAAAAGAGATTTAAAATTTATTTTTGGGGAAAGAATTTATTATGAAAAAGTTAGGGTTAACGATATTTCCAAGAAAGGCAAGAAAAATAAGCTAAAAATTAAAAAAAGCAATAAAGTACGAAAATAGGAACTTGCTTTTTAGAGAAACTTGCTATATACTTATTAAGTTATAAAAACAGGGAGCTTGTTAAACAGGCTGAGAGGAAAGTAAAACTTTCGACCTTTGAACCTGATTTGGGTAATGCCAACGTAGGAAACGAAGATGATAAGTCGCGAACATACGGAAAGTTACAAAATCAGTAGCTTTCCGTTTTTTTCGTATGATAAAGGATTCCTATTATGGAAGAATTTACAATGATACGAAACAATGCGGTCAACTGGGAGCACCACTTTTGATCGCAATAGAAAAATAATGCATAAGAGAGAAAAGGAGAGATACTTATGAGAACAGCATTATCAATCGCTGGAAGTGATTCCAGCGGAGGCGCTGGAGTTCAGGCTGACTTAAAGACCATGACAATGAATGGTGTATTTGCAATGAGTGCGATCACAGCACTGACAGCCCAGAATACAACCGGCGTAACAGGAATATTAGAAGCAGATCCAGAATTCTTAAAGAAACAGATCGACGCAGTTTTTGAAGACATCAGACCCGATGCAGTCAAGATTGGGATGGTTTCCTCAAGCGGACTGATTAAAACGATCGCAGAAAGATTACAGCATTATAAAGCGGAAAATATCGTTGTTGATCCAGTGATGGTAGCAACAAGCGGATCACGATTATTAGAAGAAGATGCCGTAGATACATTAAAGAAAGAATTATTACCGATCGCTACGGTAATTACACCGAATATTCCAGAAGCTGAGATTCTTTGTGGAATGGAGATCCACACAGAAGAAGACATGGTAGCGGCTGCAAAAGCGATCTATGAAGATCTTGGATGCGCAGTGTTATTAAAAGGTGGTCATAATATTAACGATGCAAATGACCTTTTATATACAAAAGAAGAAGTTTCCTGGTTTAAAGGAAAAAGAATCAATAACCCAAATACACATGGAACAGGATGCACTCTTTCAAGTGCTATCGCAGCAAATCTTGCCAAAGGTTTTGACCTTAAGATTTCTGTACAGCGTGCAAAAGACTATATTTCAAGAGCATTGGCAGATATGTTGGATCTTGGAGCTGGAAGCGGACCAATGAATCATGCATTTGATTTAAAAGATGAATGGAAAGAGGAGGCATAGACAATGGGTAGCAGAAGAACATCAATTTTTGAAAACGGACTGATCTGGTTTGGAGCCGGAGTGTCCTTGGCAGAAATTTTAACAGGTACATATTTCGCATCCTTAGGATTTTCTACAGGATTATTAGCAATCATCATTGGACATATCATTGGATGTGGTATGATGTTTTTTGCCGGATTTATCGGTGGAAAGACAAGAAAAAGTGCAATGGAAACGGTAAAAATGAGTTTTGGATCAACGGGAGCTTTGCTATTTGCAGTGTTAAATATCCTGCAGTTAGTTGGATGGACAGCGATCATGATCTATGACGGATCATTAGCAGCAGCAGGAATCTTCAATATTGCGAACTGGGTATGGCCAGTCATTATCGGAGGATTGATCATTATCTGGATTCTGGTAGGAATTGAAAATTTAGGAAAGATCAATACGGTTGCAATGGCAGCATTATTTATTTTGACATTAGTTTTAAGTTTTATTATTTTCGGACATGGTTCATTAAAGCCGGTTGCAAATGATGGATTAACTTTCGGAGCAGCTGTAGAACTTGCAGTTGCCATGCCATTATCATGGCTGCCACTGATCAGTGACTACACAAGAGAAGCTAAAGAACCAACGAAAGCAACATGGGCAAGTGTGATCGTTTATGGATTGGTCAGCTGCTGGATGTATGTGATCGGTATGGGAATCTCTATCTTTACAGGAGAATCCGATATCGCACAGATCATGGTAAAAGCAGGACTTGGAATTGCAGGATTATTAATTATCGTATTCTCAACTGTAACAACAACATTCTTAGATGCTTGGTCTGCCGGAATTTCCAGTGAATCCCTATCTAAGAATATCAATGGAAAATGGATCGCAATCGCGGCAACAGTGATCGGAATGATTGGGGCAATTGTTTATCCGATGGACGATATCACAGATTTCTTATATCTGATCGGATCAGTCTTTGCACCAATGATTGCTGTACAGATCGCAGATTTCTTTATCCTTCATCAGGATTTCTCAAGAAAATCTGTATGTATTCAGAATATGATCGTATGGGTAGTTGGATTTATCGCATACCGTTGGCTGATGGGTGTGGACACGATCCTTGGAAATACACTTCCGGATATGGTGATCACGATCATTTTAAGTGTGATCGTAAGTTTATTGTTTGGAAAGAAGAATGATTAAGACCTTTATAAATTAATCTCATATAATAATAACGTATAATACCTTATAGGAAAAATCTATATCCTATAGGGTATTTTTCTATTTAAAACCTATTGACAATCAAACTCACATTTCTTATAATCATATTATTCCTATTAGAATTATATGAAATGCAACGAAGAAGGTGACAGATATGAAAGAGATATTATGCTTTGGAGATTCCAATACATATGGACTGATCCCAGGTACAACAAGAAGATATAACAGAGAAACAAGATGGACAGGTATTTTATCAGAGAAGCTTTACGATAAAGGATATAGAATCATTGAAGAAGGATTATGCGGAAGAACCAGTGTGTTTGATGATGCAACAAGAGATGGAAGGAATGGAGCGAAAGTACTTCCGATGCTTTTAGAAACACACACACCGCTTGATCAGGTGGTTTTAATGCTTGGAACCAATGACTGTAAAATATACAATCATGCAAGTGCAGAGCGTATTGGAAAAGGCATCGAAAAATTAATCCAACAGATCAAAAAACATGATCCTACGATCGATATTTTATTAGTATCTCCAATTGAACTTGGAGAAGATGTATGGAAACCAGGGTTTGATCCCGAATTTGACCAGCATTCTGTGAAAGTATCCAAGCAATTAAAACAGACTTATTTAAAGATTGCATGGAAGTACGGATGTGATTTCCTTGCAGCAAGTGATGTAGCCAAGCCAAGTAAGGCAGATATGGAACATATGAATGAAAAAGGACATAAAAACCTTGCAAAAGCAATCGAATCATTTCTTGTAGAAAAGGAAAGAAATCATTCAAACAATTATGTAAATGTGGTATGATAAGACAAATGTGGTATTTTATAAGGATTCACATAATAAAAGAAACAAAATGTTCAGAAAGGAATTTTACATATGGAAACGATCAATCCACAGGAATGGAAACAAGACCTGCCAGCATTTAAAGAAAAGACAGACCAGTTTTATGCAGGAGAACTAAGTAAAGCAGATTACAAAGGATTTTCCGGTGGTTACGGAAGTTATGCACAGAAAGATGGAAAAGCAAGTATGATCCGTCTTCGTATGTCAGGTGGCCATTTAACAAAAGATAAATTAAAATTTATCGCAGACAGTATTAAAACATATAATGTAGATAAAGTTCACCTGACGACATGTCAGACGATTCAGTTACATAACTTACAGCCAGAAGCAATTTATGGAATCATGGAAGGTGGATTAGATCATGGTATTGTCACAATGGGTGGAGGTGGAGATTTTCCACGTAATGTAACCGTATCTCCATTGTCAGGTGTTGAAAAAGGAGAATATTTTAACGTTCTTCCATATGCCGAAGCAGCTGGAGAATATTTGATGACATTTATCAAAAAAGAAGTTATGCCAAGAAAATTAAAAGTTGGATTTTCAAACGGGCCAGCTAATGAGACACATGCAACATTCCGTGATCTTGGATTTGTGGCAAGGGAAGATGGAAACTTTGATGTTTACAGTGCTGGAGGACTTGGTAACAATGCGAGATTTGGACTGAAAGTTGCTGAGAATGTACAACCAGAGAAGATTCTTTATTATATTTGTGCAATGAGAGAAACATTTATTGCACATGGAAATTATAAACAACGTGGAAGAGCAAGAACGCGTTATATGCAGGAGACTTTAGGTGAAGAAGGATATATCAAAGCTTTCCATGAGAAATTAGATGAAGTTTTCGCATCCGGACAGGATCTTGATCTTCATGTAGAAATTTCTGAAGTGAAGAAACAGGGAGATGGAAGTAAAGTATCTGGTAAACGAGTGATCAATCAGAAACAGGAAGGATTATATGCAGTTTCTTATCACCCATTCGGTGGCTGTCCAAAACCTGAGAAATTAGGAGAGATCTATGATGTGATCAAAGATATGGATGAAGTGGAAGCAAGAATTTCACCAGATGAGACAATGTACATCATCAATCTGACAGGAGATGAAGCAAAGAAAGTTTTAGATGCGACAGATGATGGTGCAGAAACGTTGTTTGAGACATCTGTATCTTGTATCGGAGCAACGATCTGTCAGGTTGGATTAAGAGATTCTCAAGGATTATTACACAAAGTGATCGAAGCAGAAAGAGAAGCTGGATTAAAGGATGGTTCACTGCCTAAGATTCATATTTCTGGATGTATGTCTTCTTGCGGAACACATCAGATCGGAGAAATCGGATTCCACGGAAGTATGAAAGTAATTGATAAAGTTGCTCATTCTGCATTTGTACTTCATATCAATGGATCTGATCTTCAGGGAAAAGAGAAGATGGGAGAAGAAGTTGGGATCATTTTAGAAGAAGATATTCCACAGTTCTTGGTAAAATTAGGACAGGCAGTTGAGAGTGAAGAACTTGATTTTTCACAGTGGAATTTAAAACATCCAGAAGGAATCAAGGAAATCGCAAAAGAATATATAAAATAGGACACAGAGATAATGGCATATTTTCCAATGTTTGTACAACTAAAGAAGAAAAAATGTCTAGTGATCGGCGGTGGTAAGATCGCACTTCGTAAGATTGAAGTTTTAAAAGATTTTGAAGCAGATATTACCGTGATCGCACCAGAGATGATAACACAGATTCGGCAGATCGATCAGATTTGCCGAATCTTTCGAACGTTTATGGAGAAAGATTTTAATGAGGCAGATTTTGTGATCGCAGCAACCGATGATCAAAAAACAAATCATGAGATCAGCCAGATCTGCAGACGAAAAAAGATTCCTGTCAATGCGGTCGATCAGAAAGAAGATTGCAGCTTTATTTTTCCATCCTATGTAAAAGAAGGAGAAGTTGTCGCTGCATTTTCAAGTGGCGGGCAGAGTCCGTTGATCACACAGTATTTAAAAGAAAAGATCAAACCAGATTTGAATAAAGAATTAGGACAACTCGCACAGATTTTGGGAAGTCTGAGAAAACTTGCAAAATCATGCATTGCCACAGAACAGGAACGAAAGGCATTTTATAAAGAATTATTACAAATCGGATTAGAGGATATTGATTCATTGGAAGAACAACGAATCAATGAAATCATTCAAAAATATATATCAGAGTGAAATCGAGGAACAGTAAAAATGGAACGTACAAGAAGATTAAGAACAAGTAACTATATGAGAGATATGGTAAGAGAAAATCATGTAAGAATTGACGAATTGATCTACCCAATCTTTGTGACAGAAGGAGAAAATATCAAACACCCTGTAGAATCCATGCCAGGGATTTATCAGTATTCGCTGGATCGTTTATCAGAGGAAATTGACAAGATCAAAGAAGCTGGGGTCAAAGCAATTTTAATCTTTGGAATCCCAGATCATAAAGATGAAGTTGGAAGCGGTGCATATGCTGAAGATGGAATTGTGCCAAAGGCGATCCGCCAGATCAAAAAAGAGTATGAAGAACTTTTGATCATTGCGGATGTATGTCTTTGTGAATACACATCTCATGGACACTGTGGTCTTGTGAAAGACGGAGTGATCTTAAATGATGAAACACTTCCGCTTCTTGCAAAGGCATCTGTAAGTTATGCAAAAGCAGGGGCAGATATCATTGCGCCAAGTGATATGATGGATCTTCGAGTGAAAGCTATTCGTGAAGCTTTAGATGAAGCAGGATTTGTATACACACCGATCATGTCTTATAGTGCCAAGTTTGCGTCAGGATACTATGGACCATTTCGTGATGCAGCACATTCTGCACCAGGATTTGGAGATAGAAAAACATACCAGATGGATCCGGCAAATGGACAGGAAGCTCTAAGAGAGATTGGGGAAGACATCGAAGAAGGAGCAGACTTGATCATTGCCAAACCAGCACTTGCTTATATGGATATTATGAAAGAAGCATCTATGAAATACAATATTCCGATCGTTGCATACAATGTAAGCGGAGAATATGCTATGGTAAAAGCAGCTGCGGCCAATGGATGGATCGATGAGAAAAAGATCGTTATGGAAAATATGGTCGGATTAAAACGTGCTGGTGCAAAGATGATCATTACATATCATGCACTTGATGTTGCAAAATGGCTGAAAGAAGAGGAAAGATAAAATGAAAGATACAAGATCAAAAGAATTATATGAACGAGCAAAAGTACATATTCCGGGAGGGGTAAACAGTCCAGTTCGTGCATTCCGTGCGGTAAATCGTACTCCAAGATTCATGGAATCTGCAAAAGGAGATCGTATTATTGACGCCGATGGAAATGAATATATCGATTATGTATGTTCATGGGGACCTGGAATCTTAGGACATGCTCATCCTCAAGTCATCAAAAAAGTCATGGACTCTTGTGAAAACGGTTTGACTTTCGGAGCACCAACAGAGAAGGAAGTGATCCTTGCAGAATTGATCAGTGAATTGATCCCATCTATGGAAGTAAGCCGTCTAGTAAGTTCTGGAACAGAAGCTGTTATGAGTGCGATCCGTGCAGCCAGAGGGTTTACAGAGAGAGATAAGATCGTTAAATTCCGCGGATGCTATCATGGACATTCCGACAGTTTGTTAGTAAAAGCAGGATCGGGAGCACTTACAACATCCGTTCCAGATAGTGCCGGAGTTCCAAAAGATGATACGAAGAATACATTAGTTGCAGAATACAATGACAAAGATTCTGTACAAAAACTATTTGATGAAAATAAAGATCAGATCGCAGCAGTGATCGTAGAACCGGTGGCAGCTAATATGGGATTAGTACTTCCAGAAGAAGGATTTCTCGAATTTTTAAGAGAGATCACAAAAGATCACGGATCATTATTGATCTTTGATGAGGTTATTACAGGTTTTAGGCTATCTCTAGGAGGAGCACAGCAGTATTATAATATCAAGCCGGATATCACAACACTTGGAAAAATTGTTGGTGGAGGAATGCCGATCGGTGCGTATGGCGGAAGAAGAGAAATCATGCAGATGATCTCTCCAGATGGGCCAGTTTATCAGGCAGGAACATTGTCAGGAAATCCAGTTGCAACAACGGCAGGAATTGAGACATTAAATATCTTAAAAAATGATCCGCAGATTTACGAAAGACTAGAGCAAAAAACAAGAAAACTTGCTGATGCAGCAAGAGAAGCAGGAAAAGGACATATTTGTGTTAATCAGATTGGATCTTTAATGAGTGTATTCTTTACAGACCAGAAAGTCAGAGATTTTGAAAGTGCTGTGACATCCAATACAGAACAGTATGCAGATTATTTTGGATATTTACTAGATCGCGGAATTTATATTGCACCATCTCAGTTTGAGACAATGTTTATTTCTAACGCACATACAGAAGAAGATATTGAGAAAACATGTAAACTTGCAGGAGAGGCTCTATGCAGTTTGGATTTCTAGGAATTGATTATAAAAATGCAGATCTTACCATTCGTGATGAAATTTCATTTACGGATCAGAAGAAGCTTGAATTTTTTCATAAAGCAGAGGAAATCGGGGTTGAACAGGTGATGATCTTATCGACCTGTAACCGCAGTGAGATTTATTATTTTTTTGATGATGAACAACAGATCAAAAAAATACAAAATATATACTGTGATATGTTCGATAAAGCAGAGATCGAGCAATATATCAGACATTGCGAAGAAGACAAAGCAGTTTCTTATCTGTTTCAAGTAACCGCAGGATTAGAATCTATGGTACTAGGAGAAGATCAGATTCTTGGACAGGTAAAAGATGCCTTGGATTTTTCAAGAACCATGGGATTTAGCAAGAAAGAACTAAATAAAGTCGTAAGAGATGCTATTACTTGTGCAAAAAAGGTAAAAACAACGTTTAGAATAAGTGAGAAACCAGTATCTGTTGGATATATCGGAATCTGTGAATTACAGAAAATATGTGATATCAAAGACAAAATGGTCTTGTTGATCGGAAGCGGAGATACTGCAGTTCTTGCACTTCGTTATCTGCAGGAATATGAAGCAGGCAAGATTTATTTATGCAGCAGAACACTGGCACATGCAGGAAATGTTCAGAAAGAGTTTCAAGAGATTGAGATCATTTCTTACGAACAAAGATATGAGATCATGAAACAATGTGATATTGTGGTATCTGCAACATCAGCACCACATGTGGTTGTAAAACAAGAATATTATACGCCAGAAAAACAAGTTACATTTTTAGATCTTGCAACACCAAGAGATATTGATCCAAAACTTTCAGATGACTCCAAGGTAAATCTGATCAATTTAGATACGATCAAAGAGATTTCTAAAGCAAATCAGTCAGAACGTGAAGAACTTTGCAGACAAAGCAATACGATGATCAGCAAAGCAAAAGAAGAAACGATGCAGTGGCTGTTTCAGGCACCAATGGAAGAAACAATTCGCTCCTTGCAGGAAAAATGTACAGAGATCGTGGAAGATAGTTATTCATATTTATCAAGAAAAATAGATTTTGGAACAAGAGAGCAGAAACTTCTAAAGAAGGTGTTAAATGCATCCTTGCAGCGCATGATCAAAGAACCGATTCAGGAATTAAAACATTTAGAAACAAGACAGGAACAAGCAGATTATAAGAAGATGGTAGAACAGCTTTTTGGGATAGAGACAAAGAAAGGAAAATGACCTATGAAATATATCATCGGATCAAGAGGATCACGCCTTGCACTGATCCAGACAAAATATGTTCAGGAAAAATTAGCGAAAGCTTATCCAGAACACACTTTTGAAATCCAGATCATTAAAACAAAAGGTGATAAGATTCAGAATAAACCATTAGATAAAATTGGTGGAAAAGGTCTGTTTGTCAAAGAGATTGAAGAAAAGATCATTTCTGGGGAAATCCATATGGGAGTTCACAGCATGAAAGACATGCCGTCAACCCCGGCAAAAGGCCTTGTTTTTACAAAAGTATGGAAAAGGGAAGATCCAAGAGATGTGTTGATCCTTCGAACAGCGAAACATCTGTCTGAATTACGAGAAGATGCTGTGATAGCAACAGGAAGCAAAAGAAGAGCATTTCAGTTATTAAAGTTAAGACCAGACCTTCAGATTATAAATATTCGAGGGAATGTTGATACGAGACTTCGAAAAATGGAGGAACAACAATTAGATGGAATCGTTCTTGCGGCAGCAGGTCTTAAAAGACTAGGAATGGAAGATGTGATCACGCAATATCTGGCGCCAGAAGACATGATCTCAGCACCAGCACAGGGTGCTCTGGCTTTGGAAGTAAGAGAAGATCAGAAAGAATTGCAAAAGATGTTGGATGTATTTTGTGATGAAGAAACAATGAACGAAGTATGTGCAGAACGAAATTTCTTAGAACAAATGGGAGGCAGTTGTCATACTCCGGCAGGTGCCAGATGTCAAAAGACAGATCAAGGGTACGAACTATATGCTATGTTTGGAAATGAAGATGGAAGTAAACAGGCATATACGAAAGTTTATGGAACATGCCCTGAGATCTTAGCACAAACGGCAGTAAAAAATATCAAAAAACAGCTGGCAGGAATCGTATATTTAATTGGTGCAGGACCGGGAGATCCAGGACTTATCACGGTTAAAGGAAAAGAAATCTTAAAAAAGGCGGATTGTGTCATTTATGACAGATTGATCCCACAAGAATTATTAGATGAAACAAAAGAAGGATGCGAACATATCTATGTTGGAAAAGAAAATCATCATCATACGATGAAACAAGAACAGATCAATGAATTATTAGCACAAAAAGCATTACAATATGATATCGTAGTGCGTTTAAAAGGTGGGGATCCATTTGTCTTTGGAAGAGGTGGAGAAGAAGCCATATATTTAGCCGATCATGGAATTTATTGTGAAGTTGTTCCAGGAATCAGCTCCTGTATCGCAGCTGCGGAACTTGCGGGGATTCCTGTAACTCATCGAGGAATCTCCAAAGGATTCCGTGTTGTGACAGCACATGATCGAAGAAATCAGTTATCTGATCTTAATTTTGCATCTATGGCAAAGTCTGAAGAAACCTTAGTGTTCTTAATGGGACTTTCGAAACTAGAAGAGATTACAATGAATCTATTAAAAAATGGAATGGATGCCAATACACCTGTTGCAGTTGTTTCTAGTGCAGCATCTACAAAGCAGCAAACATGTGAAGCAACATTAAATACGATTCATGAAAAAGTAAAGCAAGAAAAACTTTCATCACCAGCAGTCATTGTTGTAGGAGACGTTGTGAAACTTCAAAAACAGATTCAAAAACCAGAAGATACGACCTGTCATTTAGTTACCAAAATAGGAGATCAGCCATCAAAGTTAGCGCAGATATTAAAAGATCATGGATGTAAGGTCAAGGAACTTCAGACAGGAGAGATTTCTTATAGATATGACCGGATTTCCAAAGAGGAATTAGCGAAAGTGACCTATCTGATTTTTACAAGCAGATATGGAGTTCATGGTTTTATGAAACAGATGAAATCTTCGAATCTGGATCTTCGAGATCTCTTCGATAAAAAAATTGTCGTTGTAGGTAAAAAGACAAAAGATGTCTTGATGCAATATGGGATTATAGCAGATCTTATGCCAGAAGAAGCAGGAGAGATCAATCTTTCCGAACTTATGAAACAGGAAGTAGATGCAAAGGATGTGGTCTGGTACTGTAAAGGCATATCTGGTGGAGAAAAATTAAAAAAAGCCCTTACACCGATCTGTCAGGTAACAGAAAAGGTCATGTATGAAAATAATAGAAAGATTTTAAGTGAAATTCCAGAAATGAAAGATATCCGAAGTGTTTCTTTTACCTGTGCATCATCAGCTCGAAGATTTTTTGATCAGATAGGAGAAGAAAAGCAACAATGGATAGAGAATATTTCGTGTATCAGTATTGGAGAAAAGACAACGAAGCAGCTTCGAGAAATAGGAGTACGGCATATTTTAGAATCTAAGGATACAACCTATGTATCAATGTTTTATAAAATCAAAGAATCAATGTTATAATAGAAAAAGAAAGGCAGAGTAAAATCATTATGGGATTTGAATTTCAGATTTTAGACAAACTTCAAACGATCCATACTCCATTATTAGACAGATTTATGGTAGCTATTACGAAACTGGGAGATGCAGGGATCGTATGGATCATTTTAACAGTCATTTTATTACTAATACCAAAAACAAGAAAATCAGGAGTATACATGGCAGTTGCATTAATTGCAGATTTGATCATTTGTAATGTGATCTTAAAACCGATCGTGGCAAGAATAAGACCATATAGCATTAATCAGACGGTCCAGCTGTTGGTCACACCATTGAAGGATTATTCTTTTCCATCGGGACATACAGCTGCATCATTTGCATCGGTCAGTGCGCTGTATTTTGCGGGAAGAAAGAGAATGGCAGCAGGAGCTTTGATAGTATCTGTTTTAATCGCGTTTTCAAGAATGTATTTATACGTTCATTATCCAACGGACGTTTTAGGAGGTTTGATCATTGGGCTCTTATGTGGATGGATCGCAGATATGATCATCCAAAAAGTTATGGAAAAAAGATCAAGGAAAAGTAGATAGATTTTGTACTAAATCAGATTCAAGTTGAATAAATTGGAAAAAAAGGCTATAATATGAATTATAAATCGTATGTAGAATACAATGTACGCATACAAGAATCTAATAATAATCACATCAAGAGTTGACATAAAGAGTAGATGATCAAGAAGAAGGAGAGTAGTATGAAAACAAAAATCGAAGTACAGTTTCAGGAACGCAACATAGATGTAAAAGACACAGAGAAACTCGTTAAAGAAAATTTAAAAGCAGCTGGTGTTAAAATGAACACGATCGTAAATTTAGATATCTATTATCAGCCAGAAGAAGGCGATATCTACTATGTTGCAACAACAAAAGATGGCAAAGAGCTCAGCAATGAAGAAGCATTAAAAATCGAAGAATAAACTACATATCTATAAATGCCAAAAAATTAAATTCTAATTATAAAGATAAAGACCATTTAATAAATATCGCAATGATGAATCTGCAGATGATTTTATTAAGTGGTTTTTATTTTTCATTTTTGGGGATACTAAATGAAATACAGGCAGGCAATATGTGCTTGACAAGCAGACAAAGCTTCTATATCCTATTATGAGGAAATGAAAAGAACAGGAGAAAAAGATTGAATGATTTAAGCATCAAATGGAAAGATTTTTATAAAAATGTATTTGCACTGGTCGTTCCGATGGCATTGCAGAATCTGATCAACGTTGGAGTAACAGCAGCCGATGTTGTGATGCTTGGAAAAGTCAGTGAAAAAGTATTATCAGGGGCCTCTCTTGCTGGCCAGATTCAGTACATTATGGTACTGTTTTTGTTTGGATTAACATCGGGGGCAACCGTTCTTACTGCACAATACTGGGGAAAAGGTGACAAGACAGCGATTGAAAAGATCTTGGCATTAGGGATTAGATCAGCAGTGATCATAACTGCGATATTCACTATCGCAGCATTTACAATTCCAGCATCGTTGATGAGAATTTTTACAAATGATCCACAGGTGATCGCAGAAGGAGTTAAGTATTTAAGGATCGTTGCATGTTCATATATTATCATGGGAATTACCAATGTATATTTATATGTCATGCGAAGCATTGAACGAGTGATCGTGGCAACAGTTGTTTATCTAGTATCATTTTTATGCAATGTGGTTTTTAATGCGATCTTTATTTTTGGATTATTTGGATTTCCAGCTCTTGGAATCCGTGGAGCAGCGATTGCGACATTGATCGCAAGGATTATGGAACTTGTTCTGGTTTGTGGTTATGCAAAAATATATAATAAAGATGTAAAATTCAGAGTTCACTATTTACTTCATCAGGACAAACTGTTAGTGAGAGATTTCTTAGTCTATTCCCTCCCAGTTGTTTTAAATGAGGTAATGTGGGGGCTTGGAACATCAGCCAATACAGCAGTTCTTGGACATATGGGAAGTTCTGCAGTTGCAGCCAATTCTGTTGCACAGGTGGCGAGACAGTTAGCAACGGTTGTGTCTTTTGGGCTATCCAGCGCCACAGCGATCTATCTTGGAAAGACGATCGGTGAGAGAAAATTCGATCATGCAAGAGCCTATGTCAAACGGTTTATCATTTTAAGTGTGGTGATGGGAGTGATCGGAGGAGGATTGATCTTAATTGCATCTCCAGTTGTAATTTCTTTCTTATCCTTAAGTGCAACTGCAAGATACTATCTGAAAATGATGTTTTATGTGATGTCTTATTTTGTGATCGCACAGGCATTTAATACAACAATGGTCGTTGGAATCTTCCGATCTGGCGGTGATACGAAGTTTGGCTTGATCATGGATGTATCAACGATGTGGGGATGTTCGATTTTATTAGGAGCATTGGCTGCATTTGTATTACATTGGAGTGTGCCGGCAGTTTATGTATTATTGATGAGTGATGAATTGATCAAAGTACCGATCACATTGATCAGATATCGCAGTTTCAAGTGGTTAAAAGATGTAACAAGAGATAATGTTTAAGAGAGATCATGAACATTTACGGGAGGATAAGGTCTATGGAAACAGAAGTGAAATTAACAAAACTCGCCCAGTGTGCAGGATGTGGGGCAAAAGTTGGAGCTGGAACTTTAGCAAAATTATTAGACGGAATTCCAACAAGATCAGATGAACGGTTATTAGTTGGTTTTGATAAAAGTGATGATGCGTCTGTCTATAAAATTGATGAAAATACAGCACTTGTTCAGACATTGGATTTCTTCCCGCCGATCGTTGACGATCCGGAAATGTTCGGAGAGATTGCAGCAGTGAATGCGATCAGTGATATTTATGCGATGGGAGCAGATCCAAAGCTTGCCTTAAATATCATGTGTGTCACAAAAGATATGCCAAAAGAAAGCATTCAGGCAATTTTACGAGGTGGTTATAAAAAAGCATATGAAGCAGGAGTGATCATCACAGGTGGACATACGATTCACGATCAAGAGCCCAAATATGGTTTATCTGTTTCTGGATTTGTACATCCTCAAAAATTTTTGACAAACAGCGGGGCAAGACCTGGAGATATTTTAATTTTGACCAAACCGTTAGGAGTTGGAATTTTAACAACATCAGCAAAGGCTGAATTTATCGATCAAAAAGTAATGGATAAGATCTATGATCAGATGAGACAGCTCAATAAATATGCCAGAGATATTATGGTAAAATATGAAGTGCACAGTTGTACGGATGTTACTGGGTTTGGATTACTTGGACATGGTTATGAGATGGCACAGGGCAGTGATGTAACGATTCATTTTATGACAGGAGAGATTCCATATCACAAAGAAGCTCTTTCTATGGCAGACCTTGGAATGATCCCGGAAGGTGCTTATAGAAATCGTAAATATGCAAGTGAAGGTGTTTCAAAAACTAAAAAAATAAATAGAGCATTGGAAGATATTTTATATGATCCACAGACATCTGGAGGATTGATGATCGCAGTTAGCGAAAATGATGCAAAAAATTTATTAGAGGATTTACAAAATACAATTCCATGTGCTAAAATAATTGGGTACATAGAAGAAAAAGAAGAAAAATCAATCATATTAGAATAGAAGAACGAACAGACAGGAAGAATGTTAAAACATGGTTTTTCCTGTCTGATTTTAGGCAGGCGTTATTCTTAATTGAGAATAACGATAGGAGAAAGAGATGAAAGATCAATTTCAAAGAACCATTGATTATGCAAGAATATCGATCACGGATCGTTGCAATTTATATTGTACCTATTGCCGTCCTGATCATGAAGAAATGTTGTCACATGGGGAGATTTTAAGATATGAGGAGATCCTAAGAGTATGTAAGATTCTTACAACGCTTGGAATTGACAAATTTAAGATCACAGGTGGCGAACCGTTGGTACGAAAAGGTTGTTCAGATTTTATCCGTGAATTAAAGAAAACGGATGGAGTTAACAAAGTTACGTTAACAACCAATGCAATCTTATTATCAAAAGATTTAGTGAAATTAGCAGAGGCAGGAGTGGATGGGATCAATATAAGTCTTGATTTTATGGATCAGGAGAAATATAAAAAGATCACAGGATTCGATGGATACAAACAGGTCATATCAGTAATTAATAAAGCGATCAATATAGGATTGAATATAAAGATAAATGTTGTGTTGACAGAACAGACGACGATGGAGGATATTCAAAAATTTATAGACTATATGAAAGATCATAAAATCTGTATACGATTTATTGAACAAATGCCGCTTGGAAATAAGAAGACAACGATAGCATTAACAAGAAATGAAATCAGAAAGAACCTAAAAGATCAAGGGATCAGATTTCACAAAACCGAACAAAGAATGGGAAATGGGCCAGCAGTTTATGAAACAATGGAAGGATATAAGGGAATGATCGGATGGATCGAGGCATTGCATGGAAAATTTTGTGATACATGCAACCGTATTCGTTTGACTTCTATCGGTGGGATCAAACCATGTCTTTATTATGAAGAAGCAGGAAATTTAAGAGATCTGTTAAGAAAGGCTGAAACATCAGACGAAGAGATCAAACAGGTTTTAAAAGAAATCATTTATAAAAAACCACAGGCACATCATTTTGAAGAAATGCCGTCAAACAGCAAGATGTATACAATTGGAGGATAAGATAAATGGGAGAATTTTCACATTTTGACCAGCATGGGAATGCGGTCATGGTCGATGTGACGAAGAAAAAAGAAACAACAAGAACAGCGATCGCACAAGGAAAGATCAAAGTTAATGATGAGATCTTTGAAAAAGTCAAAGGAGGAAGTATGGCAAAAGGAGATGTCTTAGGAACTGCAAGGATCGCAGGAATCATGGCGGCAAAGAAGACATTTGAACTGATCCCGATGTGCCATCTTCTGATGCTTACAAAGTGTAAAGTTGATTTTGAAATGCTAGAAGAAACCAAAGAGATCAAAGCAGTCTGTCTTGTCAAAACAACAGGGAAAACAGGCGTTGAGATGGAGGCACTGACAGGAGTACAGATTGCTTTATTAACGATTTATGATATGTGCAAGGCAATTGACAAACATATGGTTATGTCAGAGATACATTTAGTAGAGAAAACAGGTGGAAAGAGTGGTGATTTTGTATGGAAGGAATCATAAAAGCAGTCTGTATCAGTGAAAAACGAGGAACTGTGAAGAAAAATATCAACGAAGTCAATGTGATCAAAGACTTTGGATTAGAAGGAGATGCCCATGCAGGAAAATGGCATCGTCAGGTTAGTTTTTTGAGCGCGGATATTGTGGATGAATTCAATGAAAAAGGTGCTTCCGTGATCGAGGGTGATTTTGGGGAAAATATTCTTGCTTACGGCATTGATTTTAAGAAACTTCCAGTTGGAACAAAACTGCTCTGTAATGATGCAAAGTTTGAGATCACTCAGATTGGGAAAGAATGCCATAGTCATTGTGAGATATATAAACGTGTTGGGGACTGTATCATGCCAAGAGAAGGTATCTTTGCAAAAGTATTAGAAAGCGGAATGATCAAAGTCGGAGATAAGATTGAGGTCATTTACCCAGAGAAAGATATGCCATACATGGCAGCAGTCATGACATTGAGTGATAAAGGCTCCAGAGGAGAACGAGTGGATACAAGCGGTCCAAGAGCAGCAGAAATCTTAAAAGAACATGGATTTAAGATCGTAGAAGAAATCCTTCTTCCGGATGAAGAAGCTCAGATCAAAAAACATCTGATCCGTTTAAGCGACAGCCGGCAGGTTGATTTAATTATTACAACCGGTGGAACAGGGCTTTCTCCAAGAGATCGTACACCAGAAGCAACTTTAGCTGTTGCAGACCGCAATGTGCCGGGAATCTCAGAAGCGATCAGAGCAGGTTCTATGACGATCACAAAACGAGCCATGTTATCAAGAGGTGTCAGTGTAATAAGAAAGAAAACATTGATCATTAATCTTCCTGGAAGCAAAAAGGCAGTGGAAGAGAGTCTTTCTTTTATCATTGATCAGCTGCCACATGGATTAGATACTTTAAGGGAAAACACAGAAGATTGCGGAAGAAACTAAGAGAGGAGACAATGTATGGATATATCACCGATCATCATATCGATGAAAACGGCAACGATCGCGATTCTATTTACCTTTATTTTAGGACTATTAGCAGCAAGATGGATTTTATATCGTAAATCAGACGCAACAAGAATCTTTTGGGATGGGATCTTTACGATGCCATTAGTATTACCACCAACTGTTGCAGGTTTTTTCTTGCTTGTATTTTTCGGATCATATGGACCAGTAGGAAAATTATTTGAAAATTATCTTGGAATCAAGATTGCATTTTCATGGGGCGCAACGATCCTTGCGGCAGTTATGATGTCATTTCCATTGATGTACCGTTCTGCAAGAGGTGCCCTGGAACAGATTGATGAAGATCTGATCTTTGCGGCAAGAACACTTGGAATGAGTGAGTGGAGCATTTTCTTTCGAGTTATGATCCCAAATGCACTGCCAGGGATCATTTCTGGTGGAGTGCTTGCATTTGCCAGAGGACTTGGTGAATTCGGAGCAACAGCAATGATCGCTGGAAATATTCCGGGAAGAACAAGAACTCTGCCACTTGCAGTATACTCTGAAGTTGCAGCGGGAAATATGGATGCAGCATATCAGTATGTACTTGTGATCGTGATCATTTGTTTTGCAATCGTAGCAGCCATGAATATTTACCTGATCATGGAAAAAAAGAAACAGGAAGTGTAAGGAGAGATGTATGAGTCTTGAAGTAAAGATCAAAAAGAAACTAAAAGAATTTACATTAGAGTCAGAACTTAATGTAGAAACAGGTTGTACAGGGCTTATGGGACCTTCTGGAAGTGGAAAAAGCATTACTTTAAAATGTATCGCAGGTGTGGAAACTGCAGATAGTGGGAGAATTGTACTAGATGGGAAAATACTTTATGATTCCGAGAAAAAGATCGATCTGCCACCACAAAAACGAAAGATTGGATATTTATTTCAGGGATATGCACTGTTTCCTAATATGACGATTGAAGAGAATATCAAAACAGGATTAAGAGCAAAAGGATTTCCGAAGGATGAAATCGAACAAAAGACAAATGATATGATGAAACGATTTCATATCGAAGAATTAGCAAAAAGATATCCAAGACAGATTTCAGGAGGGCAAAAACAGCGAACAGCGTTAGCAAGGATGCTTGTGTGTGAACCGGAAGTCATCTTGATGGATGAGCCATTTTCAGCGTTGGATGAATACTTAAGAGAACAGATGCAAGATGAATTATCCAATATGCTGGCAATGTTGGATAAACCAGCGATCTTGGTGAGCCACAGCAGTAAGGAAGTAGAAAATCTATGTGACAAAAAATACCATATTCAAAGAGGTCATATGGGAAAAGCCACATTACTATGAAATTTTACATAGCATTTTTAAGAAAGTGAGGAAGTTACAAATGAAAAAGAAATTTTTAGCAGTGTTATTAGCAGTAGCTATGGTTCTTGGGGTAACAGCATGTGGAAGCAGTAAGGACAGCTCTAAATCCACAACAGAGGCAGTAAAGAAAGAAGAAACAACAACCATCACACTTGCAGCTGCAGCTAGTCTTGAAAAATGCTACACAGAGAAATTAATTCCAATGTTCGAAAAAGAAAATAAAGGAATTAAAGTAGAAGGAAGTTATGATAGTTCAGGAAAATTACAGAGCCAGATTGAAAATGGAATGGCAGCGGATGTATTTATGTCAGCAGCGACTGAACAGATGAACAATCTTGTCAAAGGAAAATACATCAGCAAGGGGGATGTTGTAGAATTATTAGAAAACAAAGTTGTACTGATCGCTCCTAAAAAAGGTGATGCAAAAGTTTCATCCTTTAAAGATATCACAAAAGCTGATACAATAGCATTAGGAGATCCTAAGAGCGTTCCAGCTGGACAGTATGCACAGGAAATCTTTACAAACTTAAAGAACTGGAATGATGTGAAGAAAAAAGCAAGCTTTGGAACAAATGTAACAGAAGTTTTAAATTGGGTAGCAAAAGGAAGTGCTTCTTGCGGTGTTGTATATGCAACAGATGCAGCAAGTAACAAGGATGTAAAAGTTCTTGCAGAAGCACCAGCAGATGCTTTAAAAACGCCAGTTATTTATCCAGTTGCAGCATTAAAGAAAAGTAAAAATAAAGATGCAGCTGATAAATTCGTAAAATTCTTACAGAGTGAAAAAGCATTAAAAGTCTTCAGATCTTATGGATTTACAATTAATAAATAAGAAGTAGAAGGTGAAAAACAATGAAATTAGTGGATACAAAAGATGCTGTAGGAACTGTGCTATGTCATGATATCACACAGATCATCAAAGGTGTTACAAAAGACGCAAGATTCAGGAAAGGTCATGTAGTCAAAGAAGAAGATATCCCAGTGTTGTTATCCCTTGGAAAAGATCATTTATACGTCTGGGAAGCCGGAGACGATATGCTTCATGAAAATGATGCAGCAAGGATCCTTTGTGATCTGTGCAAGAATGAAGGAATGAAAGAGTCAGAAGTTAAGGAAGGTAAGATTGAATTATCTGCCGAATATGACGGACTCTTAAAGATCGACAAAGAAAAACTATTTACCGTCAATTCTTTCGGACAGATGATGATCGCGACAAGATCTGGAAATACTCCAGTCAAAGCAGGGGACAAACTAGCAGGTACGAGAATCATTCCACTGGTCATTGAAAAAGATAAGATGCAGGAAGTCAAAGACAGGGTTGGGGATACACCAATCCTGTCTCTTCTGCCTTATAAGAAGAAAAAAGCCGTGATCTTAGCTACAGGAAATGAAGTGTATTATCATAGAATTGAGGATACATTTACTCCAGTTGTGGCAGAAAAGATCAAAGAATACGGTGCAGAAGTGACCAGTACAAAACAGTTGCCAGATGACAATGAACTTTTAACAAAAACAATCTTAGAAGCTATCGAAAATGGGGCAGAAATGGTATTATGCACAGGAGGAATGAGTGTTGATCCAGATGACAAGACACCACTTGCGATCAAGAATACAGGAGCCGATATCATATCTTATGGAGCACCTGTTTTGCCAGGAGCAATGTTTTTACTTGCATATTATAAAAAAGGAGATCAGATAATTCCGATCATGGGACTTCCAGGATGTGTTATGTATTCAAAGAGAACTGTTTTTGATCTTATTCTGCCAAGGATCATGGCAGATGATAAAGTAAGCGCAGAAGAACTTGCACACCTTGGAGAAGGCGGATTATGTCTTGGATGTAAAGTTTGTACTTATCCAAACTGTGGATTCGGAAAAGGGTGGTAGACATGAAATCATATTTACCAAAACGTTTTGATTTCAGGGTCAGAGTTTTTATGGAAGAACCAGATTTTGGAAAAGGAGTTGCACAGTTATTATCATTAACAAGAGAGAAAGGTTCTTTATCTGCTGCATATAAATCCATGGGAATGGCTGCAAGCAAAGCATGGAAGATCTTAAATCGTGCGGAAGCAGACCTTGGAGTCAAATTAGTAGAACGAAAATCCGGTGGAAAGCAAGGGGGAGGTTCACACCTTACACCAGAAGGCGAAGATATTCTGAATCGTTATGAAAACTTTCAGAAAGAAGTTGCTGAAGCAGTAAAACGTTCTTTTATAAAAAACTTTGGAAATTCAGGAGAAACATAAAATATCATGAGAAAAAAAGAATTAAAAACAGTGATCACATTTGAGACAACAACACAGGCGATCGGTATGGAAAGTGCCTGCAAAAAACATCAGATCGCAGGAAGATTGATCCCAGTACCAAAAGAGATCACAGCAGGATGTGGAATGGCATGGATGACCCCTTTAGAAAATGAAGAATCTGTGGTACAATTTATGTCAGAATATGAAATCATCCCACAAGGGGTATTTCAGGTAGAAATTTAAATTGGAGGTTAAGTATGAAACAGATTGATGAAAGAGGGAATGCTTGTCCGATTCCGGTTGTACACACAAAGAAAGCATTAGAATCAATGGATGGAGAGACAAAATTAATCGTTCTGGTAGATAATGAACCAGCTGTCCAGAATGTTACAAGATTTGCAGAAGGTAAAAACTGCGAAGTTAAAAGCGAGAAGATCTCAGACAATGAATTTAAGATTGAGATCATGGCAGAGAATTATACACCAGCAGATGAGGAAGAAGAGATTGTCTGTGCACCATCTGCAAAGGATGATTTTATCATCGCTGTATCATCAAACGAGATGGGACAAGGAGAGAAAGCTCTTGGTCAGACATTGATCAAAGCGTTTTTATTTGCAGTAACAAAACAGGATAAACTTCCATCAAAGGTATTATTTTATAATTCAGGAGCATATCTTACATGCGAAGATTCTGATTCTTTAGAAGATTTAAAAACATTAGAAGCAGAAGGGGTCGAAATATATACTTGCGGAACATGCTTAAATTTCTATGATATTACAGATAAATTAGCGGTTGGTTCCATCACAAATATGTATGATATCGTAGAAATGATGGAAAAAGCAGGAAAAGTGATCAAACCTTGAGGAATATCTATGAAAGATTTAATCATTGTAAGAGGCGGTGGAGATATCGCCACAGGTACAATTTATAAATTGGTAAAAAGTGGTTTTCATGTATTGATCTTAGAAATTGCACATCCATCTGCAATTCGTAGAAATGTTGCATTTTCAGAAGCAGTTTATGAAGAAAAGTGGCAGGTTGAGGATATGACCTGCCATCTTGCACATGATATCAAAGAAGCAGAACAGATCATGAAAGCAGGGAATCCGGCATTAATGATCGATTCAAATGGAGAGATGATCAAACAGCTGCATCCGATCGCAGTTGTTGATGCCATTCTTGCGAAGAAAAATCTTGGTACAACAAGAGATATGGCACCGATCACGATCGCTTTAGGACCTGGATTTACAGCAGGGGAAGATGTCGATGTTGTGATCGAGACGATGCGTGGACACAGGCTTGGAAGGATCATCAAAGAAGGCAGTGCAATCCCGAACACAGGAATTCCAGGAGTGATCAAAGGCTTTGGAAAAGAACGAGTGATCCATTCCCCAGCTAAAGGGATCTTAAGAAATATCTGTCATATCACAGATATGGTAAGCAAAGGCCAGTTATTAGCAAAGATAGAAACACCAGAAGGTACGATTGTTGATGTAGCTGCAAGTATGGATGGATTACTGAGAGGTTTAATTCGTGATGGATATCCGGTGACAAAAGGATTTAAGATCGCAGATATCGATCCGAGAGCTGAAGAATATGATAACTGCTTTACAATTTCAGATAAAGCCAGATGCATTGCAGGTGGTGTTTTGGAAGCATTATTATATTTGAAAAATAATCTTTCTGATCAGCAGGAAGAACCGAATGTTCCTATATGTATCCATGAGAAACAAAAGGTAGAAACAATTTATGCAGATTATGCAGCAACGCATATCACGAAACCAGAGTGTGTCAAGGATGCAGTTATGAACGCATTGGCACTTGGCAACAGCGGAAGAGGTGTCAACGAAAGTTCTCTGGATGCTGCAAGAAAGATTTACGAAGTTCGTACGAAAGTAGATCAGTTTTTTGACGGCTATGGAGCAGAACAAGTTGTATTTACCAGTGGAATTACAGAAAGCTTAAACACAGTGATCAAAGGAAGCTTAAATCATGGTGATCATGTGATCACAACGTTTATGGAGCACAACAGCGTTCTTCGTCCATTATATGAGATGGAACGACAAGGAGTTTGCTTAACGATCACTTCACCAGATGTGGGGGATATCAAACAGGCAATCACAAAAGATACCAAGATGATCGTGATGACGCATGCATCCAATGTGACAGGTGAAATGTTTGATATCCAAAGTGTTGGAAAACTTTGTAGAGAAAAAGGAATTTTATTTGTCGTTGATACCGCTCAAAGTGCTGGAGTGATTCCAATCTCCATGAAGGAAGATAATATCGATATATTATGTTTTACCGGACATAAAGGCTTGATGGGACCGCAGGGTATCGGGGGGATTTGTATTAGAAAAGGTGTAGAGATCCGTCCGTTAAAAACAGGTGGAACAGGAATCTTATCATTTTCGAAAACACAGCCAGGAGTGCTGCCACAGGCATTGGAAGCAGGAACATTAAATGGGATCGGAATCGTAGGACTTGGGGCAGCGATTGATTTTATCAATACATATGGAATTGATAAGATACGTGAACAGGAAATGAATCTCATTGAAATATTTTATAAAAAAATTCAGAAGATCCAAGGAATTAAAATTTATCATGAAAATCAATTGGATCTGACAAAACAAACCGCCATTTGTTCGATCAATCTGGAAGAATATGATTCTGGAAGTGTCAGTGATGAATTAATGGGACGTTTCCAGATACAGACAAGGTCAGGTGCTCATTGTGCACCATTGGTACATGAACATTTCGGTACGATAGAGCAGGGAATGGTAAGATTCAGTTTTGGACATGAGACAACAATGAAAGAAATCAACCAGATAATAAATGCAGTTAAGATTCTTGCAGAAGAATAAAGAGGAAAAAGATATGATCATTGCAGTTGCAGGTTCCGGTGGAAAAACAACGAGAGTTCATAAGTTAGCACAGTATTATAGAAGTCTTGGAAAGAAAGTCTTTGTCACAACGACAACTCATATGAAAAAGGAATCCGATACCGTGATCCCTGAAAATATAGAAGATATTCGAAAGCAATTAAATGAAACCGGATATTGTATGGCGGGAATGCCTGCGACGCCAGAAAATGCATTAGTACAAAAAATCGGACCATTACCAGAAGATTTCTATGAAACTGCAGTAAAAGAAGCAGATATCACGCTGATAGAAGCCGATGGTTCCAGGGGAATGCCGGCAAAGATTCCAGCGGATTATGAACCAGTGATCCCTGAAAATATCGATGAGATTCATATTGTGATCGGAATGTCAGCACTTGGGAAACCAGCCAGCAAGGTTGTTCACAGACTTTCATTAGCGGACAAGGATTTAGAGATTAAAGAAGATACGATCCTTACACCGCTGCATTTACAAAAATTACTGAAGAAAGGATATCTAGGACCATTGAGAGAGCAATATAAAGATACAAAAATCAAAGTATATCCAGGACAGGCAGGTACACTATATCAAAGAGTGATCGCTCGATTCTTACAGGAAGAAAAAGATGTCGCACAGATCAAGGACGATTGGTTTAAGATTCAGCCGAAATTAGTTATCTTCGGGGCTGGACATGTAGCGATCCAGTTACTCCGGATTGCGAAATTTTTAGATTTCTACACGATTATGATCGATGACAGAGAGGAATTTGCAGATTCAGAGAAACTATCACAAGCAGATGAAGTTTACTGCAGAGATTTTCATGACATAGAAGATATTTTGCCAGAACAAGATAACGCATTTTATGTGGTTGTCACACGTGGACATGCAAATGACAGATTATGTGCAGAAACGGTATTACGAAGACCATATCTCTATCTTGGAATGATCGGAAGCAAAGGAAAAGTTGCAAAAACCTTCGAGATAATGAAAGAAGAAGGATACAGTGAAGAACAGATCAGCACGATCCATGCACCAATCGGATTAAAGATCGGTGCAAGAACGCCAGAAGAGATTGCAATCAGTATCGCAGCAGAGATGATCGCAATCAAAAATCACGAAACAGAAAGTACGATGAGTAAAGAACTTTTTGAGACAAAAGAATCAGGAGTGCTGTGTATTATCACAAAGAAATCCGGTTCATCTCCACGAGGTGTTGGAAGTATGATGCTTGTCACAAAAGATGGAATTATTGGAAGTATTGGTGGAGGAAACTTAGAAAAAACTGTTATGGAAGAAGCACCATCGATGAAAGAGATCACAAGGAAAAAATATGATTTATCGAATGCACAGAGTGCAACACTTGGCATGATCTGTGGCGGTAAAAATGAAATATTATATGTTCCAGTATAAAAAGACAGAAAAAACAACACAGGAGTAGAAAATGGGAAAATACAATTTTGACGAAGTAATCGACAGACATGGAACAGATTGTTTGAAATACGATTTTGGAATGAAGAGAAAAGGAAGAGATGACCTGCTTCCTCTTTGGGTAGCAGATATGGATTTTCGTCTGCCAGATGAGATTCTTGATGAATTTCATAAAAGAATTGATCATGGGATTTTTGGATATACGGATCCCTTAGATGAATATTTTGATGCAATGAACCACTGGTTTTCAACAAGATACGGATATACGATCAAACCAGAATGGGTAACACTTGGAGCAGGAATCGTTTATGCACTTGGAACAAGTGTTAAGGCATTTACCGAAGAAGGAGATGCCATGATGGTTATGCAGCCAGTGTACTATCCATTTAGTGAAGTTATCAAAAATGATGGAAGAAAACTGGTAAACTGTCAGCTTCGTTATGAAAACAATCGTTATTCCATTGATTTTGAAAAAATGGAACAAATGATCAAAGAAGAAAATGTAAAAGCACTGATCTTCTGCAACCCACACAATCCAGTAGGAAGAGTCTGGACAAGAGAAGAAATGGAAAAAGTCGCAGAAATCTGTTTAAAATACAACGTAATCTGGATGGTTGATGAGATGCATTGTGATTTTATTTTTCCAGGACATGAGTTTACAAGCTGTATGAATCTGGATAAAAAATTTCATGAGATCATTGCACTTTACAGTTCGCCAGGAAAGACATTTAATGTTGCAGGATTACAGCCAGCAAATATCATTATTCCAAACGAAGAATTAAGGAAAAAATATCAATGGGCTAATACACAGGCAGCTTACAGTCAGGGAAGCTTAATGGGACAGCTTGCTGTGAAAGTATGTTACACAAAAGGTGCTGACTGGGTAGATGAATTGGTAGAATATATATATGAAAACGTAAAGTATATGAGCCGATATGTAAAAGAGAACTTTCCAAAAGCAAAGATGGTAGAACCAGAAGGGACTTATTTAGTATGGGTTGATTTCTCAGGATATGGATTCAGCAATGAAGAATTAGAACATTTAATGTTAGAAGAAGCAAAATTGTGGCTGGATTCTGGAATCATCTTTGGACCAGAGACAGCACAGTTTGAGCGTTTCAACGTTGCGTGTCCACGAGTGATGGTTGAGCAGGCACTGACACAGTTAAAAAATGCACTGGATAAGCATCTGGCAGAGAAATAAGACAGATTTATCTGAATATATATTAAGATTGAGAGGAAAAGAAATGGAGAAACAAAAGAAAAATCTAGGATCTGTGGCCTTTCTTCCACTGATCGTATTTCTAGTATGTTATGTAGGATGTGGAATTACATTTACCTTGATGGGAGCAGACGACCCATTTGGAAAATTTCCACGTCATGTCGCACTTTTGGCAGGATGTGCGGTAGCACTTCTTTTAAATAGAAGTATGGATGTAAAAGATAAATTAAACATTATGACGACAAACATGGGAAATTCTGGAGTTATGATGATCGTTTTGATCTATCTGATGGCAGGGGGATTTCAGGGAGCAGCAGCGGCAATGGGAGGAAAAGATTCTGTTGTTAATCTATGTCTTCATGTGATTCCAGTAACATTTTTGATTCCAGGTGTATTTTTAATGTGCTGTTTTATTTCTACATCGATAGGAACATCCATGGGAACCATTGCAGCAATGGCACCAATCGCGATCAATGTGGCACAGGGAGCACACTTAAATGTTGCGATCGTTGGAGCAGCAGTGATCGGAGGTTCTTATTTTGGAGATAACCTTTCCATGATTTCTGATACAACGATCTCAGCAGCAGAAGGATGCGGTTCTGAGATGAAAGATAAGTTTAAGATGAACTTCTTTATCGCATTACCGGCTGCGATCGTGGCAATGATCCTTTATTCAGTGGTCGGAGGTACTGGAAGTGGAGCAATCAAGGCAGGAAGTTACAATATCATTGAAGTCCTTCCATATCTTATCGTTCTTGGAGCAGCATTGATGGGGATTAACGTTGCAGTTGTACTTTTTGTAGGAATCCTCTCTGCAGGTATTATCGGACTTTGTGTGGGAAGCTGCGGATTCTTTGACTGGATTCAGGCAATTGGAAATGGTATGAGTGATATGTTTAGTATCAGTATGGTTGCGATCTTGGTATCTGGAATCATTGGTATTGTTCGCGAATATGGCGGAGTTGAGTGGCTGGTAGGAGCGATCAGTGGCAAGATCAAGAACAGACGCGGTGCAGAATATGGAATCGGGCTGATGTCAGGAATTCTTTCTGCAGCAATGGTAAATAACACGATTGCTATTATTGTTACTTGTCCGATTGCAAAAGAAATCGGTGAAAAATACAAGATTGCACCAAAGAGACTTGCCAGTCTGGTAGATATCTTTGCCTGTGCATTTATCTCATTGATGCCACATGATGGAGGTATGTTAATGATCACGGCACTCGCAGATGTGTCACCACTTAATGTGTTAAAATATTCATTTTATATGTTTGGATTGATCATTGCTACTTGTGTGACGATACAGTTTGGATTGATGGATGAGAAAAATTAGATTGTAATACAGAAGTGTAGTGAATATTCATAAAAATAATATAAGAAAAAAGGGTAATTCACCTTGGACCGTATGAACACGTCCAAGGTAAATAACCCTTTTTTATATTTCCACAACTTTTATTTATTAGGGATCAATACAATATCTTCCCCAGCTTTTCTTCTCTGATATAACTCAGCAGTTGCTGTAAGTAATACATCAGAAGAAGAGTTTAAGCAAGTTTCAACAGAATCCTGTACTACTCCGATGATGAATCCAACACCAACAACCTGCATGGCAACATCATTTGAGATACCAAATAAAGAACATGCAAGAGGGATCAACAGCAGGGATCCACCAGCAACACCAGAAGCACCACATGCAGAAACAGCAGCTAAGACACTTAAGATGATTGCTGTAGGAATATCAACAGAGATACCCATTGTATGAGCAGCTGCAAGAGACATAACTGTGATCGTGATCGCAGCACCATCCATGTTGATCGTAGAACCAAGAGGGATAGATACAGAATAGTTATCTTCATTTAATCCCAGTTTTTCGCAAAGAGCCATGTTCATAGGAATGTTTGCAGCAGAACTTCTTGTAAAGAATGCTGTTAAACCACTTTCTTTTAAGCATTTTAAGATCAGTGGATATGGGTTTCTGCGAAGCATACTAAATACGATGATTGGGTTTGTTACAAATACAGTAAATAACATACATCCAACTAATAGGGCAAGAAGTTTACCATAATCAGTAAAGATGCTTAATCCGTTTGTAGATACAGTGTTATATACAAGTCCAAGAATACCAAATGGAGCACAGTTGATAATCCAGTGTACAGCTTTTGTAACTGCAGCAGAGATATCATGAAGAGCTTTTTTAGTTCCAGGAGTTGCAGCTTTTAATGCAAGTCCAAAAACAACAGCCCATGCAAGGATACCGATGTAGTTTGCTTTTACAAGGGAATCAACAGGGTTTGATACGATATTCATTAATAAGTTCTTTAATACTTCTAACACACCCGTTGGAGGAGCGGCTTCAGATGTAGCAGCTTTTCCAAGACGTAATGTGATTGGGAAGAGAAAACTTCCGCATACTGCGACAACAGCACCAATAAAAGTTGTTAGCATATAAAGGATGATAACAATACGCATATTTTTTGCACCGTTGCTCTTAGAATTTGCTAAAGAAGCAATGACAAGTACAAATACAAGGATTGGGGCTACAGCACGAAGAGCACCAACAAATAAATCTCCAAGTAGAGCAAGCCCTGTTGCTTTTGGAGCAGCTACACCAAGAATAGCACCGATGATCAGACCGATTAAGATTCTTACGATCAGACTTAAGCTATTCCACTTTTGTAATAAGTTTTTCATTTTAAAAATTCCTTCTTTCATTATTTTTTTATTTTTAAGTGATATTTTGATACTTACATCATATTTTCTTAAAAATAAAGAATCAATCTTATTCATTATATTTACTTTTATTCCTTAAGTCAATACAAAATGTCTTTTTTACGGAAATGAATGTCTTTCTAGTGCGGACACACAAAAATCTTTTCACAATGAAATATTGACACTTTACGCATTTGATTTTACAATAAAACATAAGAGTATAGATCATAAGAGAAGACGTACAAAGTCTATACGGAAAGCGGAAAAGGAGAAAATAATGAAACAGGTAATATTAACAGGAGACAGACCAACGGGACGACTGCATGTTGGACATTATGTAGGATCTTTAAAAGAACGAGTGAGACTGCAGAATTCTGGTAAATTCGACGAAATTTATATCATGATCGCTGATGCCCAGGCATTAACAGATAATGCAGAACATCCAGAGAAAGTAAGACAGAACATTATGCAGGTAGCACTTGATTATCTTGCATGTGGGTTAGATCCAGAGAAAGTCAATATCTTTATTCAGTCTATGGTACCAGAACTTACAGAACTGTCTTTCTACTATATGAACTTAGTTACAGTTGCAAGAGTGCAGCGTAACCCAACAGTAAAAGCAGAGATCAAACAGAAGAATTTTGAAGCAAGCATTCCGGTTGGATTTTTCACATATCCGATCAGTCAGGCAGCAGATATCACTGCATTTAGAGCAACGGTCGTACCAGCAGGAGAAGATCAGATGCCAATGGTAGAGCAGTGCAAAGAGATCGTACACAAGTTTAACTCTGTATATGGAGAGACATTAACAGACCCACAGATCGTATTGCCAGACAATCAGGCATGTTTAAGACTTCCAGGAATCGACGGAAAAGCGAAGATGAGTAAATCTCTTGGAAACTGTATTTACTTATCTGATGAACCACAGGATATCAAGAAGAAAGTAATGTCCATGTTTACAGATCCAAATCATTTAAGGGTTGAAGATCCAGGACAGGTAGAAGGTAATCCAGTATTTATCTACTTAGATGCGTTCTGTAAACCAGAATACTTTGAAGAGTTCTGGCCAGAATACAATAACTTAGATGAATTAAAAGCCCATTATCAGCGTGGAGGACTTGGAGATGTCAAAGTGAAGAAGTTCTTAAACAAAGTACTTCAGGCAGAATTAGAACCAATCCGCGAGAGAAGAAAGATGTGGGAAGCAAAACTTCCAGAAGTTGCAGAAATTCTTCAGAAGGGAACAAAAGCTGCAAGGGCAAAAGCACAGGAAACAATGAAAGATGTGCGTCATGCGATGAGAATCGATTATTTTAATGAAGAAGGATTATTTTAATTTTAGATCATATATTTTTAAAGTAAAGCATGACAAAAGGGTCTGCATATCCGTAGGATAGGCAGGCCCTTTTTTAACTTTATATCATAGGAAATTCCGATGGAATGCCACGATATAAAATACAAAAGAACAAGAAAGTTGATGTTACAGAAGGAAATGAAGAAGCATACCCTGTATAAAATGTAATTTACTTTAATTCCTAGGTACTCCATTGCTATAACTTAAAACTATGGCAAACCGCTAAATATATATATTTTAAAAGATGATGTTGAAATGATATACTATATACAACTTAAAAAACAAGGCAAAAAGGAGACGACAGAAAATGAGTAAATTACAAGAGCCATTTCGATATGATTATGTAGGAAGCTTTTTAAGAACAGAAGAATTAAAGAAAGCAACAACACAATATAACGAAAACAAGATCACAAAAGAAGTATACGATAACATCGTAAATGAAGAGATCGCAAAATTAGTAGCAAAACAAAAAGAATTAGGATATCATGTGATTACGGACGGAGAGTTCAGAAGAACTTACTGGCATTTAGATTTTATGTGGGGATTTGAGGGTGTAGCACATGAACAGACAGGAAGTGGAGTACAGTTCGATGGAGAATTAGCTTCTTTAGAAGACACTTATTTGGTAGGAAAGATCAAAGCGAAAAAGCATCCATTTGTAGAATATTTCAGATATTTAAAACAGTTTGAAGATGAAAATACAATTGCAAAATATACAATTCCTGCACCAGCACAGATGTTTCAGCAAATGATCGTTCCAACAAACATTGAAACGACAAGAAAATATTATGCGACAAATGAAGAATTGATTCAGGATATTGGTGTTGCATATCAGGATGTGATCAAACAGTTCTATAAGGCAGGATGCCGTAATCTTCAGTTAGATGACTGTACTTGGGGAGCGATCGTGGGAGATGCTGCGAAACAAAGATATAAAGCATTAGGAATTGATCTTGAAGATGTGAAGAAACAGCTGCTTACTGTGAACAACCTTGCATTAGAAGGAAGACCAGAAGATATGGTAATTACATCCCATATCTGTCGTGGAAATTATCATTCTACATTCTTCACAAGTGGTCCATATGATACAGTTGCAGACTATGTATTTGCAAAAGAAAATGTTGATGCACTTTTCCTTGAATATGATGATGAAAGATCTGGAGGATTTGCACCACTTAAGAAAGTATCAGAAGACAAGAAAGTTGTCCTTGGTCTGATCACGACAAAGAAACCAGATCTTGAAGACAAAGAAAAAGTGATCAACAGAATCAGACAGGCAGCAAAATACATTCCTTTGGAAAGACTATGCCTAAGCCCACAGTGTGGATTTGCTTCTTGTGCGATCGGTAATAAATTAACAGAAGAAGAACAGTGGGCAAAACTAAAATTAGTGAAAGAAATTGCTGAGGAAGTCTGGGGAGAATAAGATTAGATCTTAATACCCCACAGAAACCAGAAATAACCCTTGAGGCGGTGCAGTAATCCCTGCATCGCTTCTTTTTGTACTTTCCAGTGCTTTTGTAATATCCTCTGGTTTTATTTTTCCACATCCAACTTCTACTAAAGTTCCAGTAAGAATCCGGACCATGTTATGAAGGAAGCCATTTCCTGTATAAGAGATCTGGATTTCTTTTTTTGTCTTTTTGATCTCGATGTTATAGATACTACGGACGGTAGATTTTTTCGTTTTCTTAATTGAAGAAAATCCTTTAAAATCATGCGTTCCGATCAGTAATGATGCAGCTTCTTCCATCTTTTTGATATCCAAAGTTTCCGGGAAATACCAAAGGTATTTACGTTCAAAAACATTCGATACACCAGGAATTGCAATTCGGTAAAGATAAGTTTTCTCTTTCGCATTTAAACGACTATGAAAACGTTCGGAAGCTTCAGAAACTTCCACAATACCGATATCAGATGGAAGATATTTGGTAAGATAGTTTTTGATCTCACTAACAGACATCATACAGTCTGTATGGAAATTGGCAACCTGACCATAAGCATGAACACCAGCATCGGTACGGCCAGATCCATTGATATTGACATCTTCTCCAGTCATCTTTGATAAAACAGACTCTAATTTTCCTTGAATCGTATTCGCATTGGAATCACCGCCAAGCCTCTGCCAGCCCTGATAGCGGGAACCATCATATTCAATTGTTAATCTGATATTACGTTTCATATATGTATAAATCCTTTCATTGTAAAGATATGGTTGTTGTAAAACAAATTTATTATAGCGAATTTCTTAAAAAGTGGCAATAAATAAAAAAGAGAGGCGGTAGTTTACTATATATGGTAAAATTAAGATAAAACGCGGTGAAGGTAGAGAAAGAAAGGATAGGTTATCATGGAAATCAATCAAATGTTAAAAAGACAAGAACATTTTTTTCAAAGTCAGAAGACAAAGAAATACAAATTTCGAAAGAAAGCATTATTGCGCTTGGAATGTGCGATCAAACAACATGAAGAAGATATGGAACATGCATTATATAAAGATTTAGGGAAATCATCTTTTGAGTCCTATATGGCAGAGATTGGCATGGTAAAAAGTGAACTTTCTTATGCAAAGAAGCATCTAAAAAAATGGATGAAAACAGAGCAGGTAAAAACACCGCTTGCCCAGTTTCCATCCCAAAGTTATAAGATCAAAGAACCACTCGGAAAGGTATTGATCATAGCCCCATGGAATTATCCAATTCTTTTATCCTTACAGCCGCTGATCGGAGCGATCGCAGCAGGAAATTGTTGTGTTTTAAAACCATCTGAACACGCACCACATTGTGCCAGTCTTTTAAAGAAGATGATGGGAGAAGTTTTCCCTTCTCATTACGTTGCTGTGATCAATGGAGGAGTAGAAATCAGTGAAAAACTTCTGGAACAGTCATTTGATCATATTTTCTATACTGGTGGAGAACGAGTTGGAAAGATCGTGATGGAAAAAGCATCGAGACATTTAATACCAGTGACTTTGGAATTAGGTGGAAAAAGTCCATGCATTGTAGAAGAAAGTGCCAATATTAAGTTGGCAGCAAAACGAATTGTTTTTGGAAAATTTTTAAACAGTGGGCAGACCTGTGTTGCGCCAGATTACATTTTCGTAGATAAAAAAGCAGAAAGTGAACTGATCTTCTACTTAAAATACTGGATCAATAAAATGATTGGGGAACATCCTTTGTCGAATAAAGATTATTCATCTATGATAAATCCGAGACATTATCAGCGCATTATGGAATTGATGAAACATGAAAAGATCGTTGAAGGCGGTTATGGAGATATAAGACTTCGAAAGATCGCCCCAACGATACTTGTGAATGTAAAAGAAGAATCCACGGTAATGCAGGAAGAGATTTTTGGTCCATTACTTCCTATAATGACATATGACAAATTAGAAGATGCAGTTTCGTATATCAGAGATCATAACAAACCTTTGGCATTGTATTTATTTACAGAAAATGATAAAGTAGAACAAGATGTACTTTCACAGTTGTCTTTTGGCGGTGGCTGTATCAATGATACGATCATCCACCTTGCAACTCCATATCTAGGATTTGGAGGAGTTGGCAATAGCGGAATGGGGTCTTATCATGGAAAGAAAAGTTTTGATACATTTACGCATGAAAAGAGTATCATAAAGAAATCAGATAAGATTGATATTCCAGTTCGTTATATGCCATATAACAAAGCTAAAGAACAATTGATGAAATTTTTTCTAAAATTATAAGATAAAGGAGCAACTTTTATGGAATTTACAAATGTATTACCAGGAGTGAAATTGGTAAAACAAGATGAAGCTGGGAATGAGGAAGAACTTTTTGTTTCACAAAATGATCATGTGATCGTAAAGACATTAAATGGAAGAGAGATCAAAGGTATTTTTATGCAGATTGAATTTGCAAGATGCTTAGAAGAAGATGATATTGTACATGTGCATAAAGATAATGGGGAAAATGAGGGAATTCCATTTGACACGATCGATGATATCATTAAGGGTTAAGAAAGAAACAGAGGATGAATTTATATGGGAAATCCAAATGATACTATATAATCTTCTAGTATATAAAACAAATAAAAAAGAGATGGAATACGAAACATGAATTTCATGACGGATTTTTTGCAAAACGCTGATCCGCCATGAAATTCAATCGTTTTCGTATTCCATCTCTTTTTTATTTGTTTTATATACATGAAGGTTATAGAATACCATTAAGATATGTGATAAGAAAACAAAAAAGTTAAAGTGTATGATATACGTCACCTTTTAAGGTTTTCCATAAAAACTTCTTATTTTCATAGATCATATACCCATGTTCGGATCCTTCTTTTGGGATGGACACAGATCCTGGATTTAAATATAAAAAGTTATCATATTCTTCCCAGGCTGGGATATGGGTATGGCCAGTCAACAGAATATCTCCTTTATGTAATTTTGGAGGATTCGCTGGAGAGTTTATGTGCCCGTGGGTTGCGTAGATGGTTTGTCCATCGATGTATAGGATGCAGGATTCGCTTAGGACAGGGAAGTTTAGTACCATCTGGTCGACTTCGGCTTCGCAGTTTCCTCTGACACAGATCAATTGGTCGCTGATAGCGTTTAGCATTTCGATGACTTGTTTTGGTGCGTAATCTTTAGGAAGGTCATTTCTTGGGCCATGATAAAGTAAATCTCCTAAAAGAAGTAGTTTATCAGGCTGTTCTTGTTTATATGCTTCGATTAATTGTTTACAGTAAAAAGCAGATCCGTGAATATCGGATGCGATCATTAATTTCATATGTAAATACCTCAATTCTGTAAAAATACGATAAAATATCTTTATTCCAGTATACCACAAAATATGTTAAAATGGTCGGGATAATAAATTTGAGATAACAATTTTAGAAAGGTTTAAATAATAAAATGAAACGATTAGTATTAGCAGAAAAGCCTTCGGTTGGGCGTGATATTGCGAGAGTTCTTGGTTGTAAGAAGGAAACGCATAGTTATATCGAAGGAAATGATCATATTGTAACGTGGGCATTAGGGCATTTAGTATCTCTGGCGGATCCTGAGCAGTATGGAAAGGAATACAAAGAGTGGAATATGGATGTCCTTCCAATGATGCCAAAACATTGGAAATTAACAGTGTTAAAGAAGACATCCAAACAATTCCAGACAGTAAAGAAATTACTCCTTCGAAATGATATCAAAGATGTGATCATTGCAACCGATGCAGGAAGAGAAGGAGAATTAGTTGCCAGATGGATCTTACAGATGTCTGGAAATAAGAAACCAATCTACCGTTTGTGGATATCTTCGGTAACAGACAAAGCGATCAAAGATGGTTTTGCACATTTAAAACCGGGAAAAGAATATGATGATCTCTTCCGTGCAGCAAGATCAAGAGCTGAAGCAGACTGGTTAGTCGGGATCAATGCGACAAGAGCTTTGACATGTAAATACAATGCTCAGTTATCTTGTGGGCGTGTGCAGACCCCAACTTTGGCAATGATCATGAACCGAGAGCAGGAAATTAAGAGTTTCAAACCGCAGAAATATTACGGTTATAAGATTTTTGCAACAGGAATGAATTTCACATGGGAGAATCAGAAAGGAAATCAGAGAATTTCTGACAAGAAATGGGCAGAGGAACTTGGCAAGAAATTAAGAGGTCATGATCTTGTGATCACGGAGGTTTCAAAAAAAGAGAAAAAGAACTATGCTCCAGAACTTTATGATCTGACAACTTTGCAGAAAGAAGCGAGTAAACGTTACGGCTTTTCGCCAAAACAGACATTAAATATCATGCAGAGTCTTTATGAGCATCACAAAGTATTGACATATCCAAGAACAGATTCCAGATATTTGACCAATGACATGACAGACACATTAAAAGACAGGATCAAAGCATGTCAGAATGGATCATATAAAAAGGCAGCAGCAACGTTATTAAGAAAAGAAATCAAAGCAAGCAGTCGTTTTATCAATGATAAAAAAGTATCTGACCATCATGCGATCATTCCAACAGAGCAGTATGCATCATTGACAAGTTTTAGTTCCGATGAACGAAAAATCTATGATATGGTTGTTGCAAGATTTTTAGCTGTTTTATCAGCACCAGCAATTTCTGAACAACTCTCTGTGAAAGCAAGCATAAATGGAGAACTTTTCCGTGCAAAAGCAGAGAATATCAAACAGCTTGGATGGAGAGAACTCTACGAAGAGGAAACTCAAACAAAAGACACGATCAAAGCAGGAAATATCCCAGTCAAAGGAAAAGAATATCCGGTTGGAACGATTTCCATGACAGAAGGAACAACGAATCCACCAGGGCGTTACACAGAAGGAACATTGATCGATCAGATGGATAAAAAAGGACTTGGAACGGTTGCGACAAGAGCCGATATCATTGATAAATTATTTAACAGCTATCTTCTTGAGAAAAAAGGAAATGAAATTCATATCACATCCAAAGGAAAGCAGTTATTAGAACTAGTTCCGGAAGATCTTAAGAAAGCAGAATTAACCGCTGACTGGGAGAAGAAACTGACAGCAATTTCTAAAGGAAAACAAAATGATCAGAGATTTATGAGAGAAATCTCAGACTATACACAGGCATTGATCAATGATATTAAAACATCGGATGGTAAATTTAGACATGATAATGTTACAAGACACCGCTGCCCGGAATGTGGAAAATTTTTATTGGAAGTCAATGGAAAACACGGAAAACGTCTAGTATGTCAGGACCGTATCTGCGGATATAAAAAGACGATCTCAAAAGTCACAAACGCCAGATGTCCCGTATGCCACAAGAAGATGGAGATGGTCGGAGAAGGTGAAGGACAGAAGTTTGTATGTGTTTGCGGATATAAAGAAAAACTGTCTGCATTTAAACAAAGAAAAGAAAAACAAGGTTCTGGAATGAGTAAAAAAGAAGTGAACAGATATTTGAAAAAACAGCAAAAAGAAGCACAGGAGCCGATCAATAATGCATTTGCGGAGGCTTTTTCGAAGATAAAACTATAAAGTAGCATTATCTTAAAACATAAGATTTCACAGGCTTTCCTACAGGATTATATTCGGATTGCTGGTCATAATATTGAATCAATCCATCCAGTTCTTTTGCAACAGTTTTCTGCAATACATCAACAGAGGTGATCTGTGAAAGATATGGAAGGTTATCAAAGTGTTCCCGATATTTTTCATCTCCGCCAGTAAAGAAATGTTCCATTGGGGTTGCGAGCCGTTGTGCGTAGGCGCAATAACGTACTTGATGATGTTCTAAGATGTATTCTTCCTGACGGATTTTGCGTCCAACCAGAAAGTTTACAGGTTCTGTATTGGCTGGGTTGGATGTCATTTTTACGAGCAGAGATTGGAAGAAAGAAGCATCTAAGATATTCTTTAAATGCAGATATTCATAAACCAGATCTTCAATTGCAATGACTTTTGAAGAAAATTCAAAAGGATTCTGAACTAAGATCTGGTTTGCTCCAAAAGTTGTCGCGATTCCGTTTTGGAATATGAATAGTTTTTCTGGATTTCTGTGAACGTCTTCATAAGATTGCCCATTTTCTACTCTGGATGCCTTTGAATCAACAACAGCGACAATGCCGTTTTTTGCTTTGAAAATGCCGGTAAATGACATGATAAAATTCCTCATTTCTGTTAGAATATTCCCGAAGGATCAGGAATCATCGGGAATTTTTAAGATCATTATAGCAAAAAAATCATAAAAAGAATACATTGAACGCAAAACACAGAAATGATATACTATGTTTAATAAAGTCAAAAAGGAGAAAATCAATGATTAGAATTGGTATTATGGGTTATGGTAACCTTGGACGCGGAATTGAATGCGCGATCAAACAGAATGACGATTTGGAGCTTGTAGCTGTATTTACAAGAAGAGATCCAGCGACAGTCAGCATTTTAACAGAAGGTGCAGCTGTATGTAATGTCAAAGATGTTGAAGATTGGAAAGATAAGATTGATGTTTTAATGTTATGTGGAGGAAGTGCAACAGACCTTCCTGTTCAGACACCAGAATATGCCAAATTATTTAACGTGGTAGACAGCTTTGATACACACGCAAGAATTCCAGAACATTTTGCAAATGTAGATAAAGCAGCGAAAGAATATGGACATATTGGAATTATCTCTGTAGGTTGGGATCCAGGAATGTTCTCTTTAAATAGAATGTATGCAAACGCGATCCTTCCAGAAGGAAAAGATTATACATTCTGGGGAAAAGGAGTCAGCCAGGGACACTCTGATGCGATCCGTCGTGTGGAAGGTGTCAAAGACGGTAAACAGTACACAATTCCTGTAGAAGCAGCTTTAGAAGCAGTTCGTAATGGGGAAGATCCAGAACTTACAACAAGACAGAAGCATACAAGAGAATGCTTTGTAGTACTTGAAGAAGGTGCAGATGCGAAGAAAGTTGAAGAAGAGATCAAGACAATGCCGAATTACTTCTCAGACTATGATACAACTGTACATTTCATCAGTCAGGAAGAATTAGATCGTGACCACAGCAAGATCCCTCATGGTGGATTTGTATTAAGAAGTGGATGTACAGGATGGGAAAAAGAAAACAAACATATCATTGAGTACAGCTTAAAATTAGATTCTAATCCAGAATTTACATCAAGTGTTTTAGTTGCATATGCAAGAGCTGCATATAAGCTTTCCAAAGAAGGACAGAGTGGATGTAAGACTGTATTTGATATCGCACCAGCATATTTAAGTGCGAAATCAGGAGACGAATTAAGAGCTTCTTTGTTATAAAAATATGAAGAATTAATCATTCAATAAAATGATTATAAAATATTTCTAAACTGCCTTGATTTCATGTAGGAGGAACGATATAATCATCTACATGTTACAGAGAAAGAAGGGAGATATTTATGTATCCATACGGTTATGGTTATTATTTTGACCCAACGTATATTTTGATCATCATCGGAGTGATCATCACGATGATCGCATCTTCCAAGATGAATTCAACGTTTCGAAGATATTCAAGAGTCCGTTGTCATTGCGGACTGACGGGTTCTCAGGCTGCTGAACGTATTTTAAACCAGGCAGGAATTTACGATGTTTCGGTAGAACGTGTCAGCGGGAATCTTACAGATCATTACGATCCAAAGAATAAAGTATTAAGATTATCAGATGCAACTTATGGATCTGATTCGATCGCAGCGATCGGTGTTGCAGCCCATGAGTGTGGGCACGCTGTACAGCATCAGCAAGGATATGCACCATTGAAGATCCGTGGGGCTATGGTTCCAGCTGTGAATCTTGGATCCAATCTTTCCTGGTTGTTTATTCTAGGTGGAGTGATCCTTGGAATGAATCAGACATTATTGAATGTTGGAATTTTATTATTTTCATTAGCAGTGATCTTTCAATTAGTAACACTTCCGGTGGAATTTAATGCATCTTCAAGAGCGTTACGAATTCTTGGAAGTACAGGGATCATGTACGAAGATGAAGTGGGGCAGACAAGGAAGGTTTTATCAGCAGCTGCACTGACATATGTAGCAGGTGCAGCATCAGCACTTCTGAGCTTGCTTCGTCTGATCATTTTATTTGGTGGAAGAGATAACGACTAGAATCATAAGGTTAGGGAAAATCCTGCAATGCAGGATTTTTTCTTTTCAAAGAAAATTATAATATAAGGATTAAGACTATTAAAGAAATAAGAGGAAATATATGGCAGGAAAATTTTACGCAGTAAAAAAAGGAAGAAAACCAGGAATCTATATGTCATGGGATGCATGTAAAGCACAGGTCATGGGATTCCCAAATGCAAGATACAAAGGATTTAAGACAAAGGCAGAAGCAGAAGCGTTCTTAAATCCCGATGCAAATGAATTGATGCAGATTGATGAAGATACATTAGTTGCATATGTTGATGGAAGTTATGATCATTCTCAGAAGAGATTTTCTTATGGTATGGTATTAATGCATGATGGGGTAGAACGTTATTTTGCATATCCTTATGCGGATAAAGAATTAGCAACCATGCGCAACGTAGCAGGCGAGATCAAAGGTTCTGAAGCGGCCATGCGTTTTGCAAAAGAAAATGGCTATAAAAAGCTGGCGATTCATTATGATTATGAAGGGATCCAGAAATGGTGCACAGGAGAATGGGCAGCGAAAAAAGAAGGAACACAGGCGTATCAACGAATTTATGAAGAAATGAAACAGTATGTGCAAATTAAGTTCGTGAAAGTGAAAGGGCATTCTAATGATAAATATAATGATTATGCTGATATGTTAGCAAAATCTGCATTAGGAATCGGGGATGGCAGCTTTGAGAAAAAAGAAGATCAGGAATGGATCAAAGTTAGATAATGAGGAATGATATCTTCATAAGTGCCATCTTTTAATAAAAATCCTTTTGGAATGATACCAAGCTGGATAAATCCAAGTTTTTTGTATAGATGTAAAGCTGCCTTATTACTTGCAACAACTGCATTAAACTGAAGGATCTTAAAATCAAATTCAGGAGCGCGTTTTATACAGTCAGTGACCAAGAATTCACCAATCTGTTTTCCTCTGTGAGCAGAAGAAACCGCATAACTTGCATTACAGATATGGCCGCATCTTCCAACATTATTTGGATGTAAAATATAAAGTCCGACAATTTCATTTGTATCAGAATCAACAGCGATCCCGGTATATGTCTGTTCTTCAAAGAAAGCAAGACCACTTTCATGATCTAAGTCATCTAACTGAGGAAAGGCAACGCCGTCGTCAACAACTTCGTTCCAGATCTTGACTGCTGCATCTGTATCATCGGGTTCAAATTTTCGGATTTCAATCATTGTTAGTTACCTCGTTTAATAATTTTATTATTTCAATTTTAGTACATAAAAATGTTTTTTGCAATAAGGTATCTATTGCAGATGAAAAGAGGGTTCTTGTCATTGTATGAGTGAAGTTTGATGGGGTTATGGAAATGTGCTACACTTTTATGTAAGATGAGAAAATTATATTGTAAATGTCAAAATTGTATGATATGATTCAAAACATATTTATATAGTATTAAGTATATTTTTAATGCATAATGATAGGAGAAGTTATATTGAAAAATAAATTGTTTTCAGGAGAGTCAATAAATATTGAATATAAAGTTGAAATGCCCAAAAAAAGTGAAAAATATATGAAAACAGTAGTAGCTTTTGCAAATGGCAGAGGAGGACGTATTGTTTTTGGTGTTGATGACAAGACATTAAATATCGTTGGTATGAATCCTGATACGATTTTTCAGACAATGGATTCTATTACAAATGCTATTTCAGATAGCTGTGAGCCTAAAATTTATCCAGATGTAACGTTGCAATCAATTGATGACAAGACGATTATAGTAGTAGAGATTCATCCGGGACCGATGCGTCCATATTATATAAAAAACAAAGGACTTGTAGATGGAACCTATGTACGTGTAGCTGGTACATCAAGACATGCGGAAGGATATATGCTGAAAGAATTAATTCTGGAAGGTCAAAATAGATATTTTGATAATGAGCCATGTGAATATCTTGAAATTAATGAAGATGACATAAAAGATTTATGTGACAAAATGAAAAAAATAGCAATTGAAAATACATGGAATGATGAAGAGAAAGCAGCAATACGTGATGTTACAAAGAATATATTGATTACGTGGGGAATTTTGAAAGAAGATAATGGGAAAATTATTCCTACCAATGCTTATGCATTATTGACAGGGAAAATGCAAATTCAACCAACAATTCAATGTGCAGTATTTAAAGGGAAAACAAGAGCTTATTTTGTGGATCGCAGAGAGTTCAGCGGACCGATTCAAGATCAGGTACAATTAGCTTTTCAGTATGTGTTAGAAAAGATTAATATGGGTATGCAGATTAAAGGAATATATCGGCAAGATGTTTATGAACTTCCAATAAATAGTGTAAGGGAACTAATAGCCAATGCAGTTGCTCATCGTAATTATCTGGAACCAGGTAATATACAGGTAGCGATATTTGATGATCGGTTAGAGGTAACATCACCTGGTATGCTTTTAAATACGGTATCAATAAAGAAAATGATTGAAGGGTATTCAAGACTAAGAAATCCAGCGATAGCCAATGCATTTGCGTATATGAAAATTATCGAAAAATGGGGAACCGGAATACCAAGAATTCTTAGGGAATGTAAAGAATATGGTCTAAAAAAACCAGAATTAATTGATTTTGATGGTGATTTTAGAGTGAATATGTATCGAAGAGAAGAAAAATCAAAAACTACCCAAACTACTACCCAAACTACTACCCAAACTACTACCCAAACTACTACCCAAATTACTACCCAAACTACGATAAAATTAACCAAAAATGATCACGAAATTTTACAAGTGATTCAAAATAATCCAGCATTAAGTCAGAAAGAAATAGCAATGGAATTAGGATGGACAGTGGATAGAGTAAAATATTATTTAAATAAGATGAAAAAACAAGAGGCAATTAGACGAATTGGCAGCAGTCACAAAGGCTATTGGGAATTGCTGATTAAGTTATAAAGAAAGGTATCGAAACACATGAAAATCCAAATGATCTGTGTCGGAAAAATCAAAGAAACATATTTAAGAGAACTGATCGATCATTACACAAAGATCATCCGTAAAAAATATAATTTTGAGATCATAGAACTCCCTGATGAGAAAACACCAGATAATGCCAGTGACAAAGAGGAATCAAAGATTAAAGAAATTGAAGGTCAAAGAATTCTTGATAAGATTCCAGAAGGATCTTTCGTAATTCCTCTCTGTATAGAAGGAACTCCTTACTCCACCGAACAATTCCAGAAGAAATGGGATCAGTGGAACAAGGAGTCCATAAACAATATCACATTTATTATTGGTGGTTCCCTCGGATTATCACCAAAGGTTGTATCCAAAGGAAAATTAAAATTAAGTTTCAGTAGAATGACATTTCCACATCAACTAATGCGGTTAATTCTAATTGAGCAGTTAAGTTATCTTTAATTCAAAGCATTTTCGAACATTCGGTAAATTTCCGGATGTTCTTTTTTTACGTTGATCGGTTTTAAATCTTTTGTCACCATACCATGTGTTGTTTTTCCAGTAGCGATCAGGTCCCCACCTCTTGTAACCTTATAAGAGAATTCCAGACGAACTGGAGACAGCTTTGTAAGACTTGCATGAATCTGTAACTGGTCTTCATAGAAAGCTGCTTTTTTGTATTTACATTCAAGACTCGTTAATGGAGTGATGATTCCTTCTTTTTCTACATCTGTATAAGAAATGCCAGCAGCCTTGATAAAATCAGTTCTGGCAACTTCAAACCAGACGGCATAGTTGCTGTGATGAGCAATTCCCATCTGATCTGTTTCTGCATAACGAACTTCAACGGTTGATATATGTCCCATAAACTTTACTCTCCTTTTTTCTTTTTGTTTATTGTAAGCGTTTCTTTACAATCTGTCAAAATTTAGTTAATTTTTTCCTGATTTTCCGATCAACTGGTAATAAAGAATAAAAGCTATTACAGCTGTAATGATTTCAGCAATCCAGAAAGCATGCCATACACCATGCACTCCAACTGTTTTGCTTAATACAAATGCAGCAGGAATGATCACTACAACATAACGTAAAAATGAAATCAAAAAAGACTGGATACCTTTTCCTAACGCTTCAAACGCACCTGCAGAAACAACAGAAACGGAAGAAGCTATAAATCCTGCACAGATAATATGGAGTGCGATCGCACCTTCTGTCAATGTTTCAGGATTACTTGTAAACATACTCATCAGTGTCTGTGGCATCACAAAACAAATAACCGTTCCAACAGCCATGATTCCAACAACAATCTCAAACGTCATAAGATAAATCTTACGAACACGAGCTGATTCCTTTGCTCCATAATTATAACTCATGATCGGACGCATTCCCTGGATCATTCCATTTGCTGTTAGATATAAGAATGTTTGTAATTTGTAATAAACACCAAGCACAACAACATATGTTTGCGAAAATGATGCTAAGATCGCATTTAAAGCAGATACTAAGAAAGATGGCAGTGCCATATTTAAAGTTGCTGGAATTCCGATCGCATATAAACGCTTAACACAAACAGCTTCTAGTTTTAAGTAATCTTTTCTGATTTTTACATGAATTGGGCGTAATACATATGCAATCAGATAAAGGATCAATGTACTGCTTTGTCCGATACCTGTTGCAAGTGCTGCACCCTGAATTCCAAGTTTCGGAAAGAATCCAATTCCAAAGATTAAAAGTGGATCTAACACAATATTTACAATGCAGCCAGTCATTAAAGCAATCATAGTGATCACCATATTTCCAACTGCTTGAAAAATCTTTTCAAAGGAAATACTTGCCATAATGATTGTTGAAAACATTAATATAATTGTTGAATATTGTAATCCCATCCCAATAACAGTTTGATCATTCGTAAACATTGCAAGAAATGATGGCATGATCATTAATCCAACGATCGTAAGCAGAATTCCATGAATGACATTTAAAAACAATCCCTGAGTTGCAGCTTTATTGGCTTCCTTTGCTTTTCCTGCACCAAGAAACATTGCAATGACTGCATTAATTCCAACACCGAATCCAACTGCAATTGAGTTGATCAGATTTTGTACTGGATATACAAGGGATAATGCGGTCATTGCATCTTCGCTGATCTTGGCAACGAAAATACTGTCAATGATGTTATACAATGAGTTTACAAACATTGAGATTACCATTGGCAGAGCCATTGATAGTAATAATGGTAAAATTGGTTTTTCTTTCATATACATCTGATCCATAAAATGATTCCTCCTTAATAACAAAAAAGAGACGATAGACCTTGCTGTTTAATAATCAGAAACAGTAAAATCTATAGTCTCTTATAAGACGATATTAAATTGTATTCGTTGATTTTATCTAGATAAAGCAATGCACCAGACGGGAGTTGAACCCGTGACCAACAGCTTCGGAGGCTGCCACTCTATCCACTGAGTTACTGGTGCATAGGCTATATTATATTACAACATATTCAAAAAAATAGCAAGAGATATTTTGGGGCCGGACTGGACTCGCTCCGCTCGATAAGGTATACCCGCAGGGCATTCGTGAATGCATAGTCCTTCGGACTGGACTTGCTTCGCAAGGTAAGGTATAATATACTGTAAATTTGCTGTAGGTGGATTGGAGGGATGTGCGTGAAGCTTAGAAAATCTACAGTTGTTGTTATCATTACAAGCTGGATCTTATTTTTTATTGCAGCTTTTTTGGCATATGCGAAATTGGACCAGATGAAACAAGAACGACTTACAAATGAAAAGATTTTTCAACAAACAACACAAAAGAATACCTCACAAGGCGTGATCAGAGAAACAAATGATGCAGCGGAAACGAAGAAGGAAGATTCAGAGACTGAGAAAAAAGCAGTTGAGAATTTTATGAAAACATATTATGAGAGAGTTCAGAAAAATGATCTGGAAAATCTTAAGAATATGGTAGAAGATGCGAATGAATTAACTGAGGATCAAAAGGCAATCCATCAGTATGTGAAGAAATATAAGAATCTTACATATCTGATCAAACAAGGAGCAGACGATGAATCCTATATCGTTTATGTAACATATGAGATGAAGATCCGCAAGATTAAAACACTTGCACCGGGGATGACATCGTATTATGTGATGAAGAAAGGGGATACATTCTGTATCTATAATAATCAAAAACATGATACGGATGAGATCACAGATGCAAAAAAAGAAAGCCAGAATAGCAAAGAAATTAAAAAACTTACAAAACAGATCAACAAAAGATATGAGCTGGTTTTAAAACAAGATAAAAAATTAAAACAATTTTTTGAAGGAAATTAAAAGATATGATGAAATTTGAAATTTATATTCTGCAGAAGAAATCACAGGATCCTAAGATGTATCAGGAAGCAATGGGTGAGTATCTAAAACGTCTTGGTGCATACGCGAAAGTTTCTGTAGTATATAAGAAGAATGCAAAACAAGTAGAGAAAATATTAAAAGAACCGGGAGAACATTATCATATCCTGCCTGGAAGAGACAGTATGACAAGTCCGGGGCTTGCAAAACTGATCAATGAAAGTTCTGTACAGGGAATTTCAAAGTTTCATTTTTATATTGGAGATTTAGGATCAGAGGAAGCAAAGCCATTTCATGTATCGTCATTTACACAAAGTGGTTCGCTGACAGGCACGATCATATTAGAACAGATTTATCGTGCATATCGGATTTTGAATCATCAGCCATATCACAAATAAAAATATTACAAGAAAACACTAGAATGGAGTTGACAAAGATGGAGTTTAAAACACCAACGATTGAAGATAAGGAAGAAATTGACCGATGTATCTTAGCAGATGATACAAGAAGTTGTGATTATGCAACAGCGAATATTATTTTATGGAGTCCTTTTTATCAAGTAAAGTATGCGATCATAGATGGATTATTTGTATCTCATACTGATGAGGAGGGAGGTTCTTTTTGTTATCCACTTGGAAAAGGAGATAAAAAGAAAGTGTTGCAATATTTCATGGATGATTGCAAAGAAAAACAGATTCCGTTTGTATTACATGGTGTAACTCATGAGATGGAAGAAGAGTTTCGTGAGATGTTTGGGGATATCTATGAGATTGAATATGACAGAGATATCTCAGAATATATTTATGACAGAGAAAAACTCGCAACATTATCAGGAAAGAAACTTCATGGAAAGAGAAATCACATCAATCGTTTTAAAGAAAATCATGAATGGTCCTATGAACCACTTTCCGATGAAAACCAGCTAGAAGTACTGGCAATGCTGATGGAATGGAAGATGCAAAACTGTGATCCAGAAGATATAGAGAAACATGACGAGATCTGCGTTTCTAAAAATTGTGTGATCAATTATAAAGAATTAGGACTTGTCGGAGGTGTTCTGCGTGCGGAAGGAAAGGTCGTAGGATTTTCAATCGGTGAACGTGCATCAAATGAAGATACATTTATCGTTCATATTGAAAAAGCTTTTGCAGATATCCAAGGAGCTTATCCGATGATCAATCAACAGTTTGTGATCCATGAGATGGAAGATTTCAAATATGTGAACAGAGAAGACGATGCTGGAGAAGAGGGACTTAGAAAGTCAAAATTATCGTATCGACCAGTCTTTATGGTAGACAAGGGCGTTCTTCGTCTAAAATCAGAAGTAAAGAATTGACACTAGGTGCCTAAAAATGTAGAATTGAAGGTAGGACAAACCATTAGGAGGAATATGTAATGAGACATTTGATTGATCCGATGGATTTAAGCGTGGAAGATATTGATAGATTATTAGACCGCGCTGATGACATCGCAAAGAATCCTGAGAAGTATCAGGAAGTGTGCAAACACAAGAAATTAGCAACGCTGTTCTTTGAACCAAGTACAAGAACAAGATTAAGCTTTGAAGCAGCAATGCTTGAATTAGGGGGAAGTGTTCTTGGATTTTCTTCTGCTGATTCATCGTCTGCATCTAAAGGAGAAAGTGTTGCAGATACAGCAAGAGTCATTGAATGTTATGCAGATATCATTGCGATGCGTCATCCAAAGGAAGGAGCACCATATGTAGCGTCACAGTATGTAAATATCCCTGTGATCAATGCAGGAGACGGTGGTCATAATCATCCAACACAGACATTGACAGACCTTTTAACAATTCGAAGGGAAAAGGGACGTTTAAGTAATTTCACGATTGGATTTTGTGGAGATTTAAAATTTGGACGAACAGTGCATTCTCTGATCAAAGCATTATCAAGATATGAAGGAATCAATTATATTTTAATTTCTCCAGAAGAACTCCAGATTCCAGAGTATCTGAAGAAAGATGTTTTTGAGAAGAAAGGAATCACATTTACAGAAGTTGATAAGATGGAAGATGTGATGCCACAGCTTGACATTCTTTATATGACACGAGTACAGAGAGAACGTTTCTTTAATGAAGCTGATTATGTAAGATTGAAGGATAGCTATATCTTAGATATGGATAAATTAAAGATCGCCAAGAAGGATCTTTCTATTTTACATCCATTACCTCGTGTGAATGAGATTTCTGTAAAAGTTGATAACGATCCAAGAGCCTGCTATTTTAAACAGGTATTGAATGGAAAACATGTAAGAATGGCATTGATCATGGAATTACTGGGGGTAAGTGCAGATGAACATTGATAGCATTAAAAATGGAATCGTATTAGATCATATCCGTGCAGGACGCGGAATGCAGATTTATAATAGTCTTGGATTAGATCAGTTAGATTGCAGTGTTGCGATCATTAAGAATGTAAAAAGCAGCAAAATGGGCAAGAAAGATATCATTAAGATTTCAGATGCATTTGAAGTGAACTTTGATGTTTTAGGTTATATAGATCCAGAAGTTACGGTATGTGTCATTGAAAATGGCAGTGTAAAGTCCAAACACAAAGTAGAACTTCCAGAGAAGATCGTGAATATTGCAAAATGCAAGAATCCAAGATGTATTACATCTGTAGAACAAGAAATCGATCATGTGTTTAAATTGACAGACAGAGAACACCAAGTATATCGCTGTATTTACTGCGAATCAAAGCTTAAAAAATAATCAAAAGAAACAAGAGGTATCCGTGCATGAAACAAGAAAGCAGAACAAACATTAATCGTGTAAAGAAGGATATCAGCAGTCCAGATAGTTTCACACCGCCTGAGGAACTGAAACGACAGCTGATCACAACCATGCAAAGCATTTATGATGAAGAAGATATTGAGGCTGTAGAACGTGCCTATAAAGTAGCATATAAGGCACACGAGAAACAGAAACGAAAGTCTGGAGAGCCATATATCATTCATCCTATTTGTGTTGCGATCATATTGGCAGAATTAGAACTTGATAAAGAAACGATTATGGCAGGACTGCTTCATGATGTAGTAGAAGACACGGAAACAACCCATGAAGATATTGTAAGAGATTTTGGGGAAGAAGTTGCCCAGTTAGTTGATGGCGTAACAAAGTTAGGACAATTAAGCTATTCCAAAGACAAGATCGAAGTTCAGGCGGAGAACTTACGAAAGATGTTTCTTGCAATGGCAAAAGATATCCGAGTGATCCTGATCAAACTTGCTGACCGTTTGCATAATATGCGTACCATGCAGTTTATGCGTCCAGAGAAGCAAAAAGAGAAATCCAGAGAGACGATGGATATTTATGCACCGATCGCACATCGTCTTGGTATTTCCAAGATCAAAGTTGAATTAGATGATCTGGCACTTCGATATTTAAAACCAGATGTTTATGAAGATTTAGAACGCTCTCTTGATTCTGCAAAGGAAGAAAGAGAAGCATTCATTCAGGAAATCGTTGACGAAGTGAAAGGACATATTGACCACGCTGGAATTAAGGCAGAGATTGATGGCCGTGTGAAACACATGTTCAGTATATATAAGAAGATGGTCAATCAGCATAAGACGATCGATCAGATTTATGATTTATTTGCAGTCCGGATCAAGGTTGATACGGTTAAGGACTGTTATGCGGCACTTGGGATCATTCATGAGATGTATAAACCAATCCCAGGAAGATTCAAGGATTATATCGCGATGCCAAAACCGAATATGTATCAGTCACTTCACACAACATTGATCGGACCAGAAGGACATCCATTTGAGATTCAGATCCGTACATTTGAGATGCATCGTGTTGCTGAATATGGTATCGCAGCCCATTGGAAATATAAAGAAAATAATAATACCAAGGGACTTAACAAAGAGGAAGAGAAGTTAAGCTGGTTAAGAGAAGTGCTGGAATGGCAGCGTGATATGGATGATAACAAAGAGTTTTTAAGTTTGCTGAAGACGAACTTGGATCTCTTTGCAGAACAGGTATATTGTTTTACACCGAATGGAGATGTCAAAAACCTTGCGAATGGTTCGACACCGATCGATTTCGCATATTCAATCCATAGTGCAGTCGGTAATAAGATGGTTGGAGCCAGGGTCAATGGAAGACAGGTACCATTTGATTATCATTTGCAGAATGGTGATCGTGTAGAGATCATTACATCACAGAATTCAAAAGGACCTAGCAGAGACTGGTTAGGAATCGTAAAATCAGCACAGGCAAGAAGTAAGATCAATCAGTGGTTTAAACGACAATTCAAGGAAGAGAATATCGTCAGAGGTAAGGAACTGTTAGAAAAATACTGTAAGAGCAAGAGCATCAGGCTCCCAGAACTCATGAAACCTGAATACATTAAGAAGGTTGAACTAAAATACGGATTTAAAGACTGGGATTCTGTATGTGCAGCTGTTGGACATGGTGGTTTAAAAGAAGGCCAGGTTATCAATAAGATGCAGGAAGAAGACCGTAAGATCCAGAAACAAAAGATCACGGATGAACAAATCTTGCAGAAAACAACAGAAGCAGCACAGGCGGCAGCAGCGAATCCAGAGAAGAAAAAGGAAGAGAAATCCAAAGGAGGAATTGTTGTACGTGGAGCGAATGATGTTGCTGTTCGTTTTTCAAAGTGTTGTAATCCAGTACCAGGAGATGAGATCGTTGGATTTATTACAAGAGGACGAGGAATCTCGATTCACAGAACAGATTGTGTGAATCTTCTGAATATGCCAGAATCTGACAGGGCAAGACTTATTGAAGCTGAATGGCAGGTAAGTGAAGCAGATACAACACAGACTTACACGACAGAGATCAATATTTATGCCAATAATCGAAAGGGATTGTTAGCAGAAGTATCAAAGATCTTCTTAGAATTAGATATTGACATCATAACGATCAACGTATCAAACAATAAGAAAGGAAGAGCAACGCTTAGTATGTCCTTTGATATTACAGGCGTAGAGCAGTTGAACCGTATTATTGCGAAGATCAGGAATGTAGAAGGCGTGATCGACATAGAAAGAACAGCAGGATAGGTGAAAATATGAGCGAAACAACATTAAGACTTGACAGACCTCTTAAGATGGTAACGATCTGTCTTGGGCAGATGCAGACAAACTGCTATATTGTTGAGAATACAAAAACAAATCAGGCATTCGTCTTTGATCCGGGAGATCAGGGAGAACGTATTATGAATACATTAGAAGAAGATGGAATGAAACTGGCAGGCGTATGTCTGACACATGGGCATTTTGATCATGTAATGGCCCTTCCATATCTGATGGAACAAAAACCAGATCTTGATATCTATCTTTATGAAGATGAAGCAGATGTTCTGGCAGATCCACAGCTCAATCTCGGAGCGATGATGGGAATGAATCTCTCATTAAAAGCGAATCATCTGGTGAAAGATGGAGAAATCATAGATGTATTAGGAACAAAGGTAAAATGTATCCATGTTCCAGGACATACAAAAGGTGGAGTATGTTATTATTTTGCAGATTATGGATGGCTGATCTCTGGAGATACACTGTTCCAGATGAGCATTGGAAGAACAGACTTTCCGACAGGCAATTTGAATGATCTTCTGACAGCGATCAGAGAGAAATTATTCGTACTCCCACCATGGACAAAGGTACTATCCGGTCATACACCACCAACGACGATCGAGGAGGAAAGCAGATGCAATCCGTTTCTGCAATAGATTATGATTGGATTAATTCAGAACAAGACCATTTATGAATATGACATTCGAAGTTTAATATTGGCATTTATGCTTGGAGAGAAGATAGAATTGACGGATCACGTTGATTCTATCTATGATTTTATACTGGACGTAGATTATAAAGATCAGGAAATCGTCATGAATCTATATAAAAAGGGCGAGTTAGAAGATGAGATCCAGTTATTTGGTGATTATGAAAATAAGAAGATTTTTAAAAACCGGATGAAACAAGGAATCTATCAGTTGTTTTCCAAAGCATTAGACAAACAGCTTCCATGGGGAACGTTGACTGGGATCCGTCCGACAAAGATTGCTTTTGATGGATATGAAAAGGGTGAGAGCAGTGAAGAGATCATTCACAGATTTCAAAAGGATTATCTGGCATCCGAAGAAAAAGCAAGATTATGTACAGAAACTGTTCAGAAAGAGAAAGAACTGCTAAAGGCATTTCCATACAAAGAAGGATACAGTCTATATATAGGAATCCCATTTTGCCCAAGCACATGTTTGTACTGTTCTTTTACATCGTATTCGATCGATCAATTTGAGAATATTGTACAAGACTATCTTGAAGCTTTATTGAAAGAACTGGATTTTGTGGCGAAGACTTATGCGCACAAAGAACTTCAGACGATGTATATTGGCGGTGGAACACCAACATCTTTAAAAGAAGAAGATCTGGAATATCTGTTATATGAGGTTAATAAGAGATTCCCATTTTCAAAGATCCAGGAGATCACTGTGGAAGCAGGACGGCCAGACAGCTTGAATTTCGAGAAATTAAAGATTCTAAAGAAATATGGTGTGACAAGGATCAGTATCAATCCACAGTCAATGAACGATAAGACATTAAAACTTATTGGAAGAAATCATTTCGCACAAGATATCAAAGAGAAATTTAATCTTGCGAGACAGGCTGGGATCGATAACATTAATATGGATATGATCTGTGGGCTTCCAGAAGAAGGCATGGAAGAACTTTCCTATACTTTAGATGAGATCAAAAAACTTAATCCAGAGAGTTTAACGGTTCATGCACTTGCAGTCAAGCGTTCATCGAGATTGAATCGAATGAAAGATACATATCACTTTGGAGCGAGTGAAGAGATGGTATCTTATGCCGCTTCATGTGCAAGAGATATGAATATGGAACCATATTATTTATACCGGCAGAAAAACATTCCAGGGAACCTTGAGAATGTCGGTTTTTCAAAAAAAGGAAAAGAATGTCTCTATAATATTTTGATTATGGAGGAATTACATGATATTATAGCAGTTGGTGCTGGTACATCTTCAAAGATTGTCCATCAGGAAGACCATCAGGTGGACCGCATCGAAAATCTTAAAGATATAAAGCAATACATTACACGAATTGATGAGATCATTCATAGAAAAGAATTAAAGATGATATAAACAGGAGTTTGATTATGGCAATCAGTTATGGACGAACAGATATTGAGACACCGATCCATGCGGATATAAAAGAAACGATCAGTCATGGTATCATTGTCAGTAATTTGGCTTATCTTGTTGGCAAGGAATTAGGATTACAAGAAGAAGTGTGTTATGATCTTGCGGTTGCAGGAATGTTACATGATCTTGGGAAAGTAAGACTTAATTTCTATATGAATGAGAAAGTGGAAGATGAGATTTTGGCTGTTGACGAAACAAGATATATGAGAATGCATCCATCCATTGGATATGCGATCCTTGCAGATTACGATTATAACCAGACGGTTTTAGACGCAGTTCTATATCATCATGAACATTATGATGGTACCGGTTATCCACATAATCTGGTAGGAAAACAGATTCCATTGGTTGGAAGGATCATGCATGTATGTGATATTTTCGGAGCATTGATCTCAAACAGGGATTATAGAGAGGGATTTGATGTTGAGACTGCACTTGATATCATGATCGATGAAGTAAAGAATTTTGATATGAAAGTATTTTTAGCATTCCAGAGAGTCGCATTTTCAGACGGAGTTATGGAAACTGTGATGGAAAAAGGCAATCTGGATGAATTATTTGAGGAGGAACAAGAATGATTACACAGGCACCAAGAGGAACAAAAGACTGGTTTGGAAAAGATATGGACCAGCGCACATATTTAGAGAATATTTTCAAAGATTTATGCGCATCCTATAATATTCACGAGATCATCACACCAGTATTTGAGCATACAGAGCTTTTTCAGAGAGGTGTTGGAGAAACAACAGACGTTGTCCAGAAAGAGATGTATACATTTGAAGATAAAGGACACAGAAGCATTTCATTAAAACCAGAAGGAACAGCAGGAGCGATCCGTGCATATTTACAGCATGGTCTGGCAAATGAGCCACAGCCGATCAAGATGTTCTATATCACACCAGCATTCCGCTATGAAAAACCACAGAGTGGAAGATTAAGACAGCACCACCAGTTCGGAGTTGAATTTGTCGGAGCGGAAAGTCCATTAGCAGAAGTAGAGCTGATCACATTAGTATCCACTTTTATTAAGAAAATTGGGTTAAAAGATGCAAAATTACACATCAACAGCATTGGATGTGAAAATTGTAGAAAAGAATACAACAAAGCATTATTAGCATATTTAAAAGAACATGAAGAACATTTATGTCCTACATGCAGAGAACGTATGGAAAAGAATCCATTACGTGTCATTGATTGTAAAGTTCCAGAATGCAAAGAGATCGTCAAAGATGCACCAAGAACGATCGACTATTTAGATGATGAATGTAAAGCACATTTTGAAGAATTAAAGAGTTTGTTAGATGCATTAAATATTCCATATGAAGTTGATACAGAAATCGTTCGTGGATTAGACTACTATACAAAGACCGTATTCGAATTTGTAAATGAAGATGGATTTACTTTATGTGGTGGTGGACGTTACGACAATCTTGTTCATGAGATCGATGGAAAAGTTTCTATGCCATCTGTTGGATTTGGTATGGGTGTAGAGAGAATCCTTTATTTCTTAGAAGAAGAGAAAGTAGATCTTCCATGCACAAGAGATATTGACCTTTATGTAGGAATTCTTGGACAGGAAGCAAAAGCAAAAGCTTACCAGATCGTTGTAGATCTTCGTGATCAGGGATTTGTCGTAGAAACAGATTATCTTGGAAGAAGCGTAAAAGCACAGATGAAATATGCAAATAAGCTGAATGCCAAGAATACGATCATCATTGGTGATGACGAATTAGCGAAGAATGAAGGAAATGTCAAAAATATGGAAACAAGAGAAGTTACGACCATTTCGCTTGATAAGATCGCAGATTGTTTAAAATAAAATCATGCTTTCTTATACTAGTTCGTGACATTTTTGACAAAATCATATATAATGAGTAATAATTACAAGAAAGGAGGTAACATGCATGAGTGAATATGCGATCGTGGCACCAGAAGATTTCGACCAAAGCGTATTTCGCCTGATTGGTAAGGAATGGATGCTTGTTACTGCAAAGAATCAGGAAGGAAAAGTTAACACAATGACTGCCTCATGGGGTGGTTTAGGTGTTATGTGGGGTAAGAATGTTGCTGTGACAGTCTTAAGACCACAAAGATATACAAAAGAATTCATTGACCAGTCAGAATCATTTACATTATCTTTTTATGATGATACTTTTAAGAAGGATTTAAGCTATCTTGGAAGTGTATCTGGAAGAGATGAAGACAAGATCGCGAAGACACGTCTTACACCAACAGATGCGAATGGAATTCCATTTTTTGAGGAAGCAAAGATCGTACTGATCTGTAAGAAGTTATATTCTCAGCCAATGGATCCAGAAGGATTTGTTGATAAATCTTTAGATGAACAGTGGTATCCAGAGAAGGATTATCACGTACTTTACGCTGCAGAGATCGAACAGATCCTTGTAAGAAAAGATTCATAAAAGAATATATAAGGCAGAACCGAAGATACGGGCTCTGCCTTTCGTACAAAGTGAAAAGGATGAAGGAGGAAATATCATGGCAGAATCAATGTCAGGTTTAGCCAGATCCCACCGATGTACAGAGGTAAGCAACAAACTTATCGGAACAGAAGTCACTGTCATGGGATGGGTACAGAAACGAAGAAATTTAGGAAGTCTTATATTTGTAGACTTAAGAGACCGCTCAGGAATCTTACAGTTAGTTTTTGATCAGGAAGTATTATCTGAGGAAGACTATAATAAGGCAAACTCTTTAAGAAGTGAGTATGTCGTTGCAGCAGTAGGTACTGTAGAGAAGAGAAGTGCAGCGATCAACGAGAACTTGAAGACAGGAGATATCGAGATCAAGGTACATACATTACGTATCTTATCAGAATCAGAAACTCCTCCATTTCCAATTGACGAGAATCAGACAGTCAAAGATGAACTTCGTTTAAAATACCGTTATCTTGATCTTCGAAGACCAAATCTTCAGAGAAACTTACGCATTCGTAATGATGTAACAAGAATGGTACGTAACTTCTTAGGGGATGAAGGATTCTTAGAAATCGAGACACCAGTTTTAGGAAAGAGTACACCAGAAGGAGCAAGAGATTATCTTGTACCAAGCCGTGTACATCCAGGAGAATTTTACGGACTTCCACAGTCACCACAGCTGTTTAAACAGCTTTTAATGTGCTCTGGATTCGACCGTTACTATCAGATCGCAAAATGTTTCCGTGACGAAGATCTACGTGCAGACCGCCAGCCAGAGTTTACACAGATTGATATGGAACTTTCATTTGTTGATGTCGATGATGTGATCGATGTAAATGAACGTCTGTTAAAGAAGATCTTCAAAGAAGTATTAGATATTGATGTACAGCTTCCTATGCTTCGCATGACTTATAAAGAAGCAATGGACCGTTTTGGATCTGATAAACCAGATATGCGTTTTGGAATGGAACTTACGAATGTATCCGATACAGTTGCCGGATGCGACTTTATGGTATTTAAAGGAGCATTAGAGAATGGTGGATCCGTAAGAGGATTAAACGCTAAAGGTTTAGGAGATCTTGGACGTAAGAAGATCGATGGATTCGTTGACTACGCCAAAGACTTCGGAGCGAAAGGACTTGCATATATTCAGTTAAAGAGCGATGGAACAGTGAAATCATCTTTCGCTAAATTCATGAAAGAAGAAGAGATGGATGCACTGATCAAAGCAATGGATGGACAGGCAGGAGACTTATTACTATTTGCCGCAGACAAAGACAAAGTTGTCTTTGATGTACTTGGTAACTTAAGACTTCACATTGCGAAACAGTACGATATGATCGACAAATCCCAGTATAAGTTCTTATGGGTTACAGAATTCCCATTACTTGAGTGGAGCGATGAACAGAATCGTTACACAGCAATGCATCACCCATTTACGATGCCATTTGAAGAAGATCTTGAATTCATTGATGAAAGACCAGGAGATGTCCGTGCGAAAGCATACGATATCGTATTAAATGGTACAGAACTTGGTGGTGGATCAATCCGTATCCATCAGGATGATATTCAGGAGAAGATGTTTGAAGCTCTTGGATTTACAAAAGAAGATGCTTACAACCGTTTTGGATTCTTATTAGATGCATTCAAATTTGGAGTACCACCACATGCTGGTTTAGCTTATGGTCTTGACCGTCTTGTTATGTGGTTAACAGGAGAAGACAGCATTCGTGATGTCATCGCCTTCCCGAAAGTAAAAGATGCTTCCTGCCTGATGACACAGGCTCCAGGACCGGTTGATACATTACAGCTAGAAGAACTTGGAATTGAACTTTCAACACCAGAGGAGGAATAATCAGATGGAGAAAATGTTATTTAGCGGTGTTCAGTCTAACTCTGAAGTTGCACTGATCGCAATCAAAGGAATCAAAAACCAGCCAGGAATCGCAGCAAAAGTTTTTGGTGCCATTGCAGAAGAAAAAATCAACGTGGAACTGATCCTTCAGTCCATCGGACGTGGAGAGAATAAAGATATTTCTTTCGTTGTAGCACAGGATGAAGCAGATCATGCCGTTGAAACATTAAAGAAAGCATTTGATGAAGCAGATTACGAAGATATCATCAGTGATAAAGAAGTCGGAATTGTATCTATCGTCGGAGCTGGAATGATGTCTAACAGCGGAGCAGCTTCTAAGATGTTTGAAGCACTGTATAATCGTGGAATCAACATTCACTTAATCTACACATCAGAGATCAAGATCACTGTTCTGATCAAAGAGAGTCGTGTAGAACGTGCAGTAGAAGCATTAAAAGAACAGTTCCAGGAATAATCAGATAGATCAGGCAATCGAATGATCATAAGAATAAGACACAACATACGAGACACAATATTATTTTACATAAATATATAAAGGAGAAAACAATGTTTGATTTTAGCGAAGTAAAGAACTACGATCCAGAATTAGCAGAAGCAATGGAAAACGAATTAACAAGACAGAGAACAAATCTTGAGTTGATCGCATCAGAGAACCTTGTTTCCAAAGCTGTTATGGCTGCAATGGGAAGTCATTTAACAAATAAATATGCAGAAGGATATCCAGGAAAACGTTACTATGGTGGATGCCAGTATGTAGATGTGGTAGAAGATCTTGCAAGAGAACGTGCCAAAGAATTATTTGGATGCGAATATGTAAATGTACAGCCACACTCTGGAGCACAGGCAAACATGGCAGTATTCTTCGCAGTATTGAATGTCGGAGATACATACATGGGAATGAGCTTAGACCACGGTGGACATTTAACACACGGAAGCCCAGTCAACATGTCTGGTAAGAACTATCACTGCGTACCATACGGAGTTAATGATGAAGGATTCATCGATTATGATGAAGTAGAAAGAATCGCATTAGAATGCAAACCAAAGATGATCATTGCTGGTGCAAGTGCATACGCAAGAGCGATCGACTTCAAACGTTTCCGTGAGATCGCTGACAAAGTTGGGGCAGTTTTAATGGTAGATATGGCTCATATCGCAGGATTAGTAGCTGCAGGATTACACCAGAGCCCAATCCCTTATGCTCATGTAACAACAACTACAACACATAAGACATTAAGAGGACCTCGTGGTGGAATGATCATGTGCAGCAATGAAGTGAACGAAAAATACAACTTCAACAAAGCAATCTTCCCAGGAATCCAGGGTGGACCATTAATGCATGTGATCGCTGGTAAAGCTGTAGCATTCAAAGAAGCATTAGACCCATCTTTCAAAGAATATATGACACAGGTTGTGAAGAATGCAGATACTCTTGCAAATGCACTGATCGAAGAAGGATTCGATATCGTATCTGGAGGAACAGACAACCACTTAATGTTAGTAGATCTTAAGAAATATGATCTGACAGGAAAAGAAGCTGAAAAAGTACTGGATTCTGTACATATCACATGTAATAAGAATACTGTACCAAACGATCCAAAATCTCCATTCGTAACATCAGGACTTCGTCTTGGAACACCAGCTGTTACAACTCGTGGACTGAAAGAAGACGATATGAAAGTGATCGCAAAAGCTATTCGTCTGACATTATTAGACAAGAAACTTGATGAAGCAAACGAATTAGTATTAGGATTAACAGAAAAATATCCACTCTATGAATAATCCATCACAGAGTCGTATTTGGAGGCAAAAATCAATATGAGGATTACAAAGAAACAAGGGGGAATCATAGGAGGTGCCGTAGCGGTTGTTTTAATAGCAGCCGCTATCGGTGTCCATGCCCATTATCAGAACCGTTGGTATCCGGGGAGTACATTTAACAAAGTTGATGTGTCAGGAATGACATACGAAGAATCAGTGAAGAAAGTAAAGAAATCCATTGATTCTTACAAGTTAAAGATCAAGGGAAGAAATAACGGACAGGAAGTGATTTCCGGTAAGGAGATCGATCTTGCATTTAAGACAGAATCACATGTAAAGGATGCTTACAAAAAGCAGCACAGCCAAAGTGTATTTTCAACGATCTTTGGTGGCAAAAAAACCAAAGTGACAGCAGTTGCATTATCAGAGCAGAAATTAAAGACCAAATTAAAACAATCCGTTTTGATCAAAGGCAGTGATACATATAAGATCACAAAACCAGTGGATGCAACGATCGTATATTCTGCAGATAAGAAATACGGTGTAATCCAGAAGGAAGATGAAGGAAATTACTTAAACCGTAAAGCATTTTATGACGCAGTAGAAAAATCCATAGAGTCTTTAAGTAACACACTGAATCTGACAGATGAAAAGAAGAATCCGGATGTCTATAAAAAGCCTGGTCTATATCATGATGATGAAGAATTAAAACAGATGCAGACAACCTACAATGAGTATTTATTACATTTCATTCAGTGGGATATGGACAATAATGTCAAAGAAACATTAGGTCCAGATGCGTTAAAAGACTGCATCAAAGTAAACACAAAGAGACATACTGTAAAATTAGATCAGCCTGCCGTCGAGAAATGGTTAGAAAGCTTTTGCTTAAAATACAAGACACAGGGAATCGCAAGAACATTTAAGACACATTCTGGCAAGAAGATCAAAGTCAGTGGTGGAGACTATGGATGGCGTATCGATTATGACAAAGTTATCGCACAGACAATGAAAGCGTTAAAGAAAGCACCAGATGAATCTGTGATCAAAGCTTATGAGAAAGACCCTTCCAAAGAGAATGAACAGGCTTTACTTACAAGCTTAAAACCAGTCTACAGCCACAAAGGATATCGTATGGATTATACGAACAGGCAAAATGACTGGGATACACAAAACTACAGTGAAGTTGACCTGTCAGCACAGGAAGTTTTCGTCTACAAGAAAGGAAAACTTGTATTCAGCACAACCTGTATCACTGGAAAAGCAACACCAGATCGTATCACAAGAACCGGTGTTTATGACATCAAAGAGAAGAAACTTACAAAGACATTAACAGGTGCGGATTACAGTGTTCCAACAAGATACTGGACAAGGATCATGTGGACAGGAACAGGATATCATTACAGCAGCAGAGGAGACTGGGGAAGCTGGTCACCAACGTATTATAAGACGAATGGATCTCATGGATGTGTTAACTTAACATTATCAGATGCAAGATCTGTATATAACCTGACGAAGATCGGAGATCCTGTATTTATTCATTATTAAAAGAAAGAAAAAGAGGTTTCAATCAATGAGAAATCAATATGAAAAACAGGAAAAAGTATTATGGTATGCACAGATCATGATCTTTCTAGGTGCTTTGGCAACCTGGTTTAATCATATGGATATGCATACATTTTATACGATCAATATCATTTTATCAGTGATCTCGATCATTTCTCTGACACTGGATCGCTTTTACTTTAGTGAGAAGATCGGGCAGAAAGTGCATAATTCTTATTCTGTTGCATATGGATTACTAGTGATCTTTACGTTACTACTGGTAATTCAGTATGCGGGGATATTAAAGATCGATCTGATCATGCAAGAAGGGACAAAGATGATCTGGGCATTAACACCAGCATTGAGCCTTCTTTGGAAGACGAAATTCATCGCCTTCCGTGAATGGGATCAGCGTTAGAAGAAAGAGTTTGTTGCTGAAGAACAGATTTATAAAAGGCTCTTGGCGTTATGCCGAGGGTCTTTTTAAACATTTCAGAGAAATAACTGCTGCCAGAGAAACCATACATCTTAGCGATATCTGTTATCTTTTTCTCATGTTTTATGATCTCAGACAAGCTCATATGAATACGAAGCTGATTCAGATAATCCACAGGACTTAGATGAACATTTCTTTGAAAGAGTCGGCAGCATTCACTATTGCTTAGATGGCAGTAAGAAGCAATATCAGCGAGTGTATGCTTTTGGTCGATCGTTTTAGTAAGATATATCATCACATCTTTCATACGTTCCAAATCTCTGGATTCTTTTAAGGACAGTTCTTTGGAGAGATTCACATTATGAAAGATATAATAAAAGATCTCGTTTACAAAATGGTTGATCTTCAATTCATAACCATCAACAGGACGGTCACAGATATCATTCATTTTGCGGATCATTTCAAGGATATATTTCTGCCAAGGGACTTTTGGAACGAACGTTAAAAATCCAAAGGAAGGATGATCGACCAGAGGTTTGATATATTTTTGATATAAAGGATTATCTTCTGTCTGAAAAAGAACAGAAGGGCAGATCCGGTAGATAACAAAGCGGCAGTCATAAGACTGATATGCACAAGCGGAATGAATCTCCCCAGTGTTTAAAAAGAAACCTTCCCCAGAAGAAACCAGAAAAGCCTTCTGCCGGACACGAAATTCCATCATGCCAGAGAGAACATATATAAACTCAAATTCATCATCCCAATGAGGGAACAAAACCTGAGCAGGCATCTGTCGGATATCCAGTACCTTGCGCTCAAAGGAAGCCGTTTTAGAAAGCGGAAGCAGTGGAAAATAAGTGATAGATGAATGGTAAATATCATAATTCATAGAAAAACCTCATAATATCAATATTGTTATAAAAAATGTCGAATTGTGTCATAATATAGTTTGATTTTACTATGATTGTTATAAAAATTCAAGAATAGAAAAGGCATTTTCATTGGAATGGCGATAAAATATCCAGTGAAAATGCCTGATAAAATGTCTGTGTTCTGTGATATTTGATAGAAAGAGCGAGTGCCTTAATAACCTAGAGATTCGCCAACAAGGATCACTTTGACACGATCTTTCATCATTGCACTCTGACGTCTTGTCACAACGATCTGACTGCAGATGCAGGTATCTCCATAACAGTCACCACAACGTCCAGTCATAGAACAAGGGGTTTTCAGTCCGAGACGAAGGGTGTTTGGAGGGCTGGCAAAATTACGAACTCTCTTAATACCATCTTCCACATCATTGACAACTTTGTTCATACCAACGATCATGATCACATGTTTAGGACCATAACTTAAGCACGCAACACGGTTACCAGTTCCATCGATATTGATCAGTTCTCCGTCTAAGGTGATCGCATTAGAGCTCATCAGGAAATAATCAGATAAGACAGCCTTAGAAAAGATCTCACGTTGCTCATCAAAATTCTTTGCAACAGAACGATCGATCAGATGATAGTTTCCTTCCTTTAAGGCATCCATCAGCCCAATCTCAGAAACACTCATAGAACCACCCCAAGAAACAGAAGAACCCTCTTTGATATAACTAAGAGCCTGTTTTAGGGCGTCTTCCTTGGTTGCACAGAAAACACCATGCATATTTCTTTTTTCAAGTCCCTTGATAATTGTCTGTGCACGAAGTTTGGTTGCTTCATTTAAAAACATACTCATCATCCTTTCAGTATAAATTTTATGTGGAATCATGATTCTACAAATATGAATTCCATAAGAACCAGATTTAATTATATCATGTTTTCAATGGTTATGTTATAATATATCGTAAAACTTTTAGAAAGAGGTAATTTTTTGAAAGCACTATTTATCACAGAGAAACCAAGTGTCGCAAGAGAATTTGCAGCGGCACTGAATATAAATGCAAAAAACAGAGACGGATACATGGAAGGAGACAAGGCAGTCATCACATGGTGCGTCGGACATTTAGTTACCATGTCTTATCCAGACCAGTATGACCCTGCACTAAAGAAATGGGACTTAGAAACCATTCCATTTATCCCAGATACATTTAAATATGAAACGATCCCAGGAGTACAAAAACAGTTTGATATCGTATCTTCACTCCTTAATCGAGAAGACATCGATACGATTTACGTCTGCACTGACTCCGGACGAGAGGGAGAATACATTTACCGTCTGGTAGATCAGCAGGCCAATGTCAGCAAAGACAAGAAGAAAAAACGTGTCTGGATCGACTCCCAGACAAAAGAAGAAGTGATCCGCGGGGTAAAAGAAGCGAAAGACTTAAGTGAATATGATAACTTAGCAGCAGCCGCATACCTGCGAGCCAAAGAAGACTATCTGATGGGAATCAATTTCTCCAGAGTTCTGACCCTCAAATATGGCTGGACACTCGGTAACTATTTAAATCAGAAACGAAGCTTAGTGGTAGCAGTCGGACGAGTGATGACCTGTGTTCTCGGAATGATCGTCAAGAGAGAACGAGAGATCCGTACCTTTGTGCCAACACCATTTTATAGAATCTTAGGGCACTTTGACTGTCAGGGATTTGAAGTCGAAGCCGAATGGAAAGCAGTGAAAGGATCGAAATACTTTGAGTCCAAGAAACTATATAAAGATAACGGATTCCTGGACAAGAAAGATGCGCAGGAATTCATCAAATATTTAGAAGATGGAAGCAACAATGAGACGATCGTAGTATCCTCATCCAAACGACAGGAAAAGAAGAATCCGCCGTTATTATATAATCTGGCAGAACTTCAGAATGAATGTTCCAAACGATTCAAGCTAAGCCCTGATGAGACATTAAAAGTGGTCCAGGATCTATATGAAAAGAAACTGGTTACATACCCAAGAACCGACGCCAGAGTCTTATCCAGTGCGGTTGCCAAAGAGATTTATAAAAATATCGGGGGATTAAACAACTACACGCCATTAGCAGGCTTTGCAAATGAGATCATGCAAGGCAAGAAGTATCAGGGGATCATCAAGTCGAAATACGTGGATGACAAGAAGATCACCGACCACTATGCGATCATTCCAACTGGGCAGGCAGTAGGCAGCTTATCAAGAATCTCAGAAATGGGACAGAAAGTCTACGATGTGATTGCCAGAAGATTCCTAAGCATCTTTATGCCGCCAGCCGTGTACTTAAAGATCAAATTAGAGACACAGACCAAGGGCGAAGCATTCTTTACAAACTTTAAGATGTTAAAAGACCCAGGATATTTAAAAGTCACAGGAATGGGCGGACAGAAGAAAGAAGCCCAATTAACAGAAGAACAGATCCATGCGATCTCATCTTTGAAGAAAGGTATGTCTCTTCCAGTGAAAGACTATACGATCAAAGATGGAACAACATCCGCACCAAAACGATACAATTCAGGTTCCCTGATCCTTGCGATGGAAAATGCAGGACAGCTGATCGAAGACGAAGATTTAAGGGAACAGATCAAAGGAAGCGGGATCGGAACGAGTGCGACAAGAGCAGAGATCGTAAAGAAATTAGTGTCCAATAAATACATTGCATTAAATAAAAAGACACAGATCGTAACACCAACATTAACCGGAGAGATGATCGTCAATGTTGTCAGTGCATCCATTGGATCCCTCTTAAACCCAACCCTGACCGCAAGCTGGGAAAAAGGTCTTACTTACGTAGCAGAAGGAAGTGTCACAGAAGAAGAATATATGCAGAAGTTAGACAAGTTTGTCACCCAGAAGACAAATATCGTCAAGCAAAATAACTTCCAGTATCAGCTCAGACAATCCTTTGACCAGATCGCACCATACTATCAGAAGAAAAAATAAAACAACATTCATAAAAACACCTTCCATCACATATATTTGGATTATACCAAAATGGGGAGGTGTTTTTAATTTATGAAAGAGGAAGAAATCTTAGGAATCCTTCCATTACATATCAGAACGATCATAAAGCAGGCAGACATCAACTGGGACGAACTTCAGGAAATCCGCCTGCGTATTCAAAAGCCAGTCATTTTAAAATACAACGCAAAAACCTGTTACCTATCCGAACAGGGAAAGATCACAACAAGAAAAGAACAATTACATATCGTAACTTCACAAGAGATCAGACAAGCCATGGAATATATCAGCAGCTATTCGATGTATGCTTATATTGAACAGTTAAAACAAGGATTTTTAACGATCCGAGGCGGACACCGAGTTGGAATCTGCGGAACCGTTGTCATGGATCATGACAAAGTCAAAACGATCCGACATATTTCCGGATTAAATATCCGAGTCGCACATGAAGTGAAAGGATGTGCGGACACCTTATATTCACGCTGCACCAGAATGGGAAAACTCATTCCAACGCTGATCATCTCACCACCCGGCTGTGGAAAAACAACTCTGCTTCGGGATATGATCCGAAAAATCTCTGATGAAGGACAGACCGTCGGAGTCGTCGATGAACGAAGTGAGATCGGAGCATGCTACCAAGGTGTTGCCCAAAATGACCTCGGAATCCAGACAGATGTCATGGATGCATGTGAAAAAGGACAGGGTATGAATATGCTGATCCGATCCATGGCACCCGATGTGATCGCAGTGGACGAGATCGGAAGCAAAGAAGATGTGGAAGCCTTATTTTTCTGCGCCTACCGTGGCTGCAGCATTCTTGCAACGGCCCATGGAAAGAACAAAGAATCGTTATCCAAGAATCCCTATATGCGGGAGATCATTAACAAAAAAATGTTTCAGCGCTACGTGATCTTAGAACAGCGAAATCAGCCAGGTTATATCGCACAGATCATGGATGAAAACGGGGTGGTCCTAAATTGATCAAGATATTAGGATCATTGATCGTGATTTTCGCAGGGATCGGATTTGGATTTCACAAAGCCGCAAAAGAACAAAAACGGCTGGAACAGGGAATAGCGATCAAACGAATGTTATACCTTCTGCAAGGAGAGATCCGCTATGGATTTACCCCACTTCCAGAAGCCGTTTTAAAGATATCGACAAAGACAGAGAAGGAATATCAGCCATTTCTAAAAAAGGTGGCAAAGCAGTTAGAGACACACAGCGAAGAATCTTTTGCCAAAGTATGGCAGCAGACAGCTGAGCAGAAATTAAAACAAGTGATCTATGAACCAAAGTTTTATGAAATCCTAAAAAACATGGGTGAAACGATCGGATATCTTGACCAGCAGATGCAGGAGAAAACGATCCTGCTGACGATCGAACAACTCGATGACCAGATCTTCCTTATGAAAGATCAAGTGGTAAAGAACTGCAAGATGTATCGAAGTCTCGGTATATCACTAAGCGTTCTGATCGTGATCATCTTACTATAAAGCAACTAGCAAACATTTTTTATGACAAGGAGGGGTTATGAGTGTCAATATCATTTTTCGGATCGCAGCCGTTGGAATTCTTGTAACGATCCTTGTGCAGGTCTTAAAACATTCCGGAAGAGACGAACAGGCATTTTTGATCACACTTGCTGGACTGATCCTTGTCCTTGGCTGGGTGATCCCGTATATCTATGATCTGTTTGAAAGCGTCCAGACACTTTTTACGATATCCTAGAGATTGGAGGCGGATACTAAGATGATAAAAGTCGCAGTCTTTGGGATCGTTGCAAGTCTGATCGCCATGAAGATCAAAACGATCCGTCCAGAGATCGCAGTCGTGATCGCAGTGATCTCAAGCATTCTTCTGGCAATGTATGGACTAAAACAAATGGAGGAAATACTAAACGTATTTGAGATGATCCGGTCCTATTCAAAAATCCCACAAAGCTACTTCCAGATCCTTTTAAAACTGATCGGTATTTCCTTTATCTGCGAGTTTGCATCCAACATCTGTAAAGATGCAGGACAGGCATCGATCGCAAAGCAGATCGAGTTTGCAGGGAAATTAGCGATCCTGATCGTTGGACTTCCAGTCTTTGAATCGCTGCTTGGAACGATCCAGAAACTACTAGGAAATGGCACATGAAACAAAGAATATTCCTGTTAGTTTTGCTATTTTTACTGATCCTTACAAGAACAAATGATATCGCAGCCAAAGAAACAAAACTAAACGAAGATATGTTTACCAATGTGGAAAACACCTTAAAAGACAAAGAAATCGATCTATCTTATACACAATTAGTAAAACAGCTGATCCACGGAAATGTAAAAGGTGTTCTGCATACGATCAAAGCCAAAATGAAAGAGGTCTTTTTAAACCGTATGTTGATCCAAAAAGACTTGATCAGAGAAATCCTGCTGATCGCATTTACCGCAGCCATCTTTAAAAATCTGTCCGATTCCTTTTTCCAGCAAAGCACAGCCAATAGTGCATTTTATATCACTTATGTGATCCTATGCGGTGTCATGGTACATTCCTTTTTTTATTTAAACAAAACAGTGATGCAGCTTGTTACCTTAATGGCAGATTATATGAAAGGAATGATCATGGCATATTCACTGGCTGTTGTTTCAACTTCCGGGATCACGACATCAACGACAGTTTATGAATTTTATCTACTGCTGATCTATGCAATGACAACCCTTACAAATGTTGTTTTACTTCCGATGATCAAGATCTTATTTGTCTTAAAGATCATCAACCATATATCAAAAGAAGAACATTTTTCAAGACTATGCAAAACGCTCGAAGGTGTGATCAGGTTTTTGCTCAAAGGATTCTTAAGTGTCTTGTTAGGAGTTCAGCTGATCCAGTCGATGATCCTTCCAGCCGTTGATTCCATGAAAAATACAGTTCTCCAAAAAGGAATGAGTGCCATTCCAGGAATCGGAAGTGGTTTAAATTCAGCAATGACCATGGTCATCGGTTCGGCAGTTGTGATCAAAAACAGCATCGGAGCCGTTGGAATCCTTGTACTGATCGTGATCATCGTCCCACCAGTCATAGAGATCACAGCAGTTGTTCTTACCTATCTACTGGCAGGGATCATGATCCAGCCCATATCCGACAAAAGGATCACTGGAGCGATGGATGCAGTCATTCAAAGCGGAAAATTAATGCTTTCGATGATCTTTACGATGGCACTGTTATTTATCCTGTCCGTGGCATTGATCGCATTCTCAACCAACGTTAATTATTATGCGGGGTAAGGGTTATGGATTATTTGAAAATGATCATATTTTTTCTGATCTTAACAACACTGATCGATCAGCTCTGCGACAAAAGCATCTACCGGCCATACCTTCGGCTAATGACAGGATTTATGCTCATCTCCCTGATGATGCAGCCAATATCCTATTATTTATCCAACGAAGATATCGTGACACAGGCAATCTCAACCGCAGTCAAAGGAGAAAATAACCATGCATTTTTGGATGGTGCAAAAGAGGAAAAACAAAATCAGATCAAAGAACAGATCACAACATTATTTTCACAATACGATCTCAAAGTATTAGACGTTAATCCAAAGGTAAATGAAAAAGGAACCATCGAGAAGATCGACATCAAAACAAACAAGCTTCGTCATACAAAGAAACTAAAAACCGCAATTTCAAACTTCTATAATATGAAGGAATCTAATATAAATATAAGTGAGTAGAAGAAATATGATAGAGAGGGAAAAACTACAACATCTGATCGAAAATATCGGCATTCCAAAACTTTGCCTGATCTTACTTCTTGGCATCAGCCTGATCATCGTAAGCATCCCATCCGGGAAGACAAAGAAGAACGCACAAAGCACTGAAACCACAGCAAAAGAAGATTCTACTGATCTCTATGTGAAAAAGCAGGAAAGACGATTGGTCAATGCTTTAAAACATGTAGAAGGAGTCGGAAAAGTAAAAGTGATGATCACTGTTAATTCATCCAAAGAAGCCGTCGTAAATAAAGACAGTCCCTACGAACAAAGCAGCAGTGAAAAAGAAAAAACAGTCAAAGAAGAGGAACAGACCGTCTTAGTCGAAGAAGACGGAAAGAAAGTTCCATATGTGATCAAAGAAGTAGAACCAGTTGTCGAAGGAGTGGTCGTTGTCGCCCAAGGCGGCGGGAATGATATTATAAAGAATCAGATCGTTGAAGCAGTTTCTGTGTTATTTCATATTTCATCTTATAAAGTGAAAGTCTTAAAAATGGAGGATTCCTAACAATGAAAAAAGTATTTCAGAAAAATCAGATGATCATCATGACCCTAGCGGTTGTGATCGCTGTTGCAGGGTATGTAAATTATAGTCAGAAATACGAATCGGCTGGGACGAAGAATAGTAAGACGAAGACAGTTTCAAAGAATGTGGCAAAAGAAAGTGCGGCAGCAGTAACCGATGACGTGACTGATGTTGGAGAAGCGGTGCTTACAAATGCTCAGGTTAGTAATTATGTGGCGAAAGCAAAATTAGAGAGGGAGCAGGTGCATAGCAAGGCGAAGGATACATTAGAGGGGATCATTAAGGATAAGACGGTGAAGGATAGTGTGAAGCAGGATGCGGTAGATAAGTTATCAATGCTGTCTGAACAGATGGAGATGGAGACGGCAGCAGAGAATCTGCTGGGGGCTAAGGGATTTTTGAATAGTATTGTTACGATTACGAATGGGAAGGTGGATGTGTTGGTGAATAAGAAGGATTTGTCGAAGGTTGAGAGAAGTCAGATAGAGGATATTGTTGTTAGGAAGGTGGGGTGCCAGTTGGGGGATGTGGTGATTAGTTCGATTAAGACGGAGGAGTAGGGAAAAAGGAAAATAGAAAAGGATTTAGAATCTCTCTGGGTTGTATTCTTAGGTGGAAGGATATGATTTGGGGAGATTTTTGTTTGTATATTTAGAGAAATTCAAGTAGTGTTTCTATACAACGTTTTATTCTCGAAAATTGAGAAATAGAGTACATTATTGCTCTGACATTTTTATTTAAAAATAAGATATATGTTGATTTATAATTAGACTGCTAAAAATGTGAGCAAGAATAAAAAAATAAGGAATACTATCTATGTTGTATAGTTATATTTAGTTTGATATAATAATATTAATTTAAAGATAATGTTTATGAATGGAGCAGTATATGGATGATGAAAAAAAGATATATTTAGCACATGTAAATTATAAAACACAAACATGCCAAAGTATGAGAACACATATAGAGAATATAGTAAATTTTTATGAAGAAATTTGTAAGATTGATGATATAAAAAATATTAGGAATATAACAGCAAGATTTCATGACATAGGAAAATTAGGTAAAGATAATCAAGAGGATTTTAATAATATACTTGAATATGGGGAAGAAGTTCATAAACATAATTTGGATCATTCTACAGCTGGTGGGAGATTATTAATGGAATTATTAGGTAACAATCATGCATCAGAATTTATGAGTACAATTATTTATTTTCATCATGGATTATCAGATTGTATTGATTTAAAAAGTGGACGAAGTATGCAAAAACATCGTCAGAAAAAAGAGATAGAGTTTGAGTTAATAAAAGAAAGATTTTTTAAAATATATGATAAACAATTGATAGAACAAGAATGTGAAGAAGCTTTAAATGAATACAAGAACATTAGTAAAAAGATAAGTTTGTTTATGAAAAATAGTAAAACAGATAGTAAAAATTTTTATGGAGATCGTTATTTTTTTCTTGGTATGTATATAAGAGTGTTGTTATCGTTACTTATAGATGGTGATTGGACAGATACAGCCTGCTTTTTTCAAGATATACCATTGGATAAGAGAATTGATGAAAGAATGACACAAGATATATGGGAAGAATGTATTATAAAATATGAACAATATATATTGTCAGAAGTTCAGAATAATTCAGATAATGGAAACTTGTTAAATGTTTTTAGGCAAGATATTTCGGATAAATGTAAAAAGGCAGCAGATAGTTCACAAAATATTTATAGATTAACAGTACCAACAGGGGCAGGGAAAACATTAAGTAGTTTAAGATTTGCTTTATATCATGCAAAAAAAATGAAGAAAGAACATATTATTTATATAGCACCATTTAATTCTATTTTGGAGCAAAATGCACAAGAAATTCGAAAAGCTGTAGGAAATTCAGAAGTTGTGTTAGAACATCATTGTAATGTAATAAATGAAGATAATGAAGAGGAAAAGTATTTAAAATTAACAGAAACATGGGATTGTCCTATTATTGTAACAACTGCGGTACAAATATTGAATACTCTATTTTCTGATCAGAAGAGTTATATTCGGAGAATGCATACATTATGTAATAGTATTATTATATTTGATGAAGTACAAGCTATGCCAGCGAAATGTACAGAATTATTTCATGAAGCAGTAAATTTTTTATCGCAGTTTTGTAAAAGTACAATTGTATTATGTTCGGCAACGCAACCTTCATTGGCAAGACTTTCACAGAATAATATTTATGAGTGTGTAGAGATGGCAGGTGATTATAAAAAATATGAGAGGGCATTTAAAAGAACAGAAATTATTGATGTAACTAATTTACAACCTAATGGGATGACGTTAAACGATGTTGCCGAATTTGCATTTGATAAAACTAATATATATATAAGTACATTGATAATTGTAAATACAATTGATTGTGCGATTAAATTATACCAGAGATTAAAAATAGATGACAATAAAGGCGTTGAATTGTTTCATTTAAGCAATAATATGTGTCCGCAAAATAAACTAGATATACTAAATAAAATAAAAAAAGCATTGAAAGATAATAAGAAGAAAGTCATTTGTGTTAGTACGCAGGTAGTAGAGGCAGGTGTAAATTTTTCTTTTGGATGTGTAATTCGATCTAAGGCAGGACTGGATAATGTTATTCAAGCAGCTGGAAGATGCAATAGACATAAAGAATTTGGGAAATTGGGAGCAGTCTATATTATACAGATATCTAAAGAAATAGAAAAATTAACATATTTAGCAGAAATAAGATATGCTCAAGCCGCGTTACAAAATGTTTTGGATTATTATAGACTGGATCCTAATCAATTTGGAGGAAGATTAGATTCAGAGGAATCTATAAAAAAATATTATGAAAATTATTACCATGAGCAATTAAGAAGTGGTGAAACGAAATTTCCAATAGAAGAATATGGGACAACATTGGTAGATTTATTTGGAATTAATAATATCGGAAGACAACAATATCAACGTAATTATGGAGAACAAACAAAATCAAGATTAGCACAAGCATTTTATACAGCAGGTCAAAAATTTGAAGTTATTTCTAATAATTATAAAATGAATGTAATCGTTCCATATAATGATGAAGCAAAAGAATTAATTAGTAAAATAGCAGATGGTTTTATTGATCTAAAGGAATATCAAATGATTTTGCGTAAATTACAAAGATATTCTGTAGGTATTTCAGAACAGATGAAAGATAAATTAAATAATGCTATTTGCGCATATTGTGATGGGAAAATATTAGTTTTAGGTCAAGGATATTATAGTAATGAGATTGGAGTGATAGAAGAACCAATTATGGAATACTTAAGTATGTAAAAATAGGGAGGTGTTATTTGTGAAAAAATATAGGAATACAATTGAGTTTGAAGTATATGGGGCTAATGCTTTATTTTCAGATCCGATTATGCGTGTTGGAGGAGAAAAAACAAGTTATCATATACCTACATATGAAGCATTAAAAGGAATAACAGAAAGTGTGTATTGGAAACCTACAATTATTTGGATTATAGACGCGGTTCGTATAATGAATCCAATTCAAACAGAAACAAAAGGAATTCGTCCAATCGTATATAATAATGGAGGAAATGAATTAGCGTATTATACTTATTTAAGGAATGTAAGGTATCAAATACGAGCTCATTTTGAATTTAATTTAAATCATCCGGAATTAGAAAAAGATAGAAATGAAAATAAGCACCATAATATTGCTAAAAGAATGGTACAAAGAGGTGGAAGGCGAGATATATTTTTAGGCACTAGAGAATGTCAAGCTTTTGTGGAACCTTGTGTATTTGGAGAAGGACATGGATATTATGACAATATGCAAGGGGAAGTAGAGTATGGATTTATGTATCATGGAATTACATATGCAGAGGAAGCAGTTTTGCTGGAAGATAAGGGGAAAATGACAGTACGTTTTTGGAAACCAGTAATGAAAAAAGGTGGTATTATAGAATTTGTAAGACCGGAAAAATGTTTGCAAAAAAGGCACATTAAGGAAATGGAGAAAAAGGTATTTGGTAGAGGTAACTTTGTTGGCTTAGAAGAGTTTATAAATGAGGAGGTAAATGGGTGAATTGGGTAAATGAGCTTATTAATTTATATGATTCAAATGTAGATAAAATAGGAAATATTGAATACAATAGAAATATACCATATGTACTGTTGCCATTATTTCATAGCACAGCACTTGCTCAGATAACGGTTATTATTAATCAGGATGGAGAATTCATAAATGCAGAATTGGTAGATGCGGAAGATAAATTTACAATAATACCTATTACAGAAAAATCGGCTAGTCGAACATCAGGAAAGGAACCGCATCCATTGTGTGACAATTTGAAATATGTAGCAGGGGATTATTCCGATTATTGTAAAAGCGACAAAAAGTATTATGAATTATATATATCAGAATTAGAAAAATGGCATAGTTCGAATTTTAGTCATAATAAAGTAAAGGCGATTTATACGTATTTAAAAAAGAAAACACTTATAAAAGATTTGATTGCAAATAAAAAACTTCAATTAGATGAAAAAGGCAGAATTGATACTAAACAAAAAATTCAAGGAATATCGCAGGTAGATATATTTGTAAGATTTACGATTAGAAATTTTAAAAATAATGAAACAGAGAAAACTCCAGATGAATGTTGGAGAGATAAAACTTTACAAGAATGTTATATAGAATATGTTAAATCTAAGAAACAGAATAAAGGAATATGTTATCTATCTGGGCAAGTAGAAAACATTTCTTTTTTACATTCGAAAAAAATACGAAACGAAGGAGATGGAGCTAAATTAATATCTTCTAATGATAGTAAAAATTTTACGTTTAGGGGACGCTTTACAGAAAAAGAAGAAGCTTTTTTAGTTGGTAGCGAAACATCTCAAAAAATTCATAATGCATTAAAATGGATTATTCGAAAACAAGGAATATTTTTTGATACATTATCAATTGTTACATGGGAATCAAATTTAATAAGTATGCCAAAGTGGAATATGGATACTGAAATGATTGAATCTGAGTATATAGATGATTGGGAAGATGAAGAGAATATAAATATATCTGACGGCAATATGATTACAGCAAAAGCTTTTTATAAAGCTTTAAGTGGATATGGAAAACGAATTCAAAATACGTCATCTATGATACTTCTGGGGTTTGATGCGGCAACACCTGGAAGATTGGCAATGATTGAAAATAGAACATTAGATTCATCAAGATATTTAGAAAATATAAAAAAATGGCATGAAGATTGTGGTTGGATTCATGAAAAATGGAAGAATAAAGAAAGAATATCATTTTGGGGAATGGTTGGAGTAAAAGATGTAGCAGACATTTTATATGGTGTAGAAAGGAATGGGAGTATTAAAATTATAGATAAAAATAGTAAAAAGATGTATGCAGAAGTTGCAAAACGATTGCTTCCATGCATTTGGAATAGAAATAGAATTCCCAATGACTATGTAAAACGGTCAGTTGAAAAAGCATCTAATCCATTAATATATAAAGAGCAAAAAAATTGGGAACGAGCTGTTACACTGGCGTGTTCATTAATAAAAAAATATAGAAAAGATTTATATAATGAGGAGGAATGGAATGTGTCATTAAATAAAAAAGAAACAGACAGAAGTTATTTATATGGGCGATTATTGGCAGTAGCAGACAGAATCGAGTATCGCACATATGACGAAAGAGATGAGAAACGAATAACGAATGCCAAACGATATATGAATACTTTTTCACAAAGACCATATGAAACATGGAAAATAATTGAAGAAAATTTACAGCCCTATTTGAATAAACTAAAAATTCAAGAAAAGCTTTTTTATGAAAATTTGCTAAATGATATTTACGAATTATTTGATGTGGAAAAATTTATAGATAATAGGCGATTAGATGGTTTATATTTACTCGGATTTCATAGTCAATCATATGATTTTAAATTAAAAAAAGAAAATATGGAAGAAAAAAAGGAGGATTAAATTATGAGTGAACTTAAAGGAAAAATTGATTTTACATTATTTATTAGTGTGTACAATGCAAATCCAAATGGTGATCCATTGAATGGGAATCGACCAAGGATTAATTTAGATGGGTATGGTGAAATATCTGATGTATGTATTAAAAGAAAAATTAGAAATCGATTTCAGGATATGGGAGAAAAGATTTTTGTACAATCAGACGATCGGGCAGATGATTCTTATACAAGTTTAAAAGACAGAGCAGATGGATGTGAGGAATTAAAGGAAGAGATATCTAAGAAAAAGAAAGCGGATAGGGATAGATGTGCATCAATTGCTTGTAAGGAATGGATAGATGTAAGAACGTTTGGACAAGTGTTTGCATTTAAGGGAAGTGAGGTTTCATTTGGAGTAAGAGGTCCAGTGTCTATTCATCAGGCAGTAAGTCTGTCACCAATTGATACTGTAAGTATGCAGATTACTAAAAGTGTTAATAGTGAACCAGGTAAAAATAGCAAGGCTTCTGATACTATGGGGACAAAACATAGAGTTAGTTTTGCAATGTATAAAATAATGGGGAGTGTAAATGTGCAACTTGCAGAAAAAACAGGTTTTAATCAAGAAGATGCAGATTTATTAAAAGAAGCATTAAAAACATTATTTGAAAATGATGCTTCATCTGCAAGACCAGAGGGGAGTATGGAAGTATGCAAGATGTATTGGTGGCAACATAATGAAAAGATGCCTGCTGTTTCAAGTGGAAAAATTCAAAGAGGTTTTCAGATCAATGAGAAGACCAAACATCCAACCAAAATTGATGACTATGATATTACATGGTTCATGGAAAATTGTGAACAACCGGAGGAATTTGATTTTGTATAAAGAAGAGGATTTTCTTCAACTATCAGGAATCCAACATTTTGAATTTTGTAGAAGACAGTGGGCATTGGCATATATAGAAATGCAATGGCAGGAAAATATTTGGACTGTAGAAGGGAAAATACTTCATGAAAATGCCCACAATCCAATGACGAAAGAAAAAAGAGGGGATTTATTGATTGTAAGAGCATTGCCTATTCATTCAAGAGAAATGGGAGTTAGTGGTGAATGTGATGTAGTGGAATTCCATAAATCGATGCAGGGAATATACTTATCAGGACATAATGGCTTATATACGGTTGTTCCAGTAGAATATAAAAGAGGAAAACCTAAAAAAGATGATTCGGATATTCTACAGGTTACAGCACAGGCTATGTGTTTAGAAGAAATGTTATGCTGTAATATAGAATATGGATATATTTATTATGGAGAAACTAAGCATCGTACAAAAGTAGAATTTTCTGAAGATATAAGGATAAAAGTAAAGGAAATATTTAATGAGATGCATAGATATTATGATCAACAGCATACACCAAAAGTAAAGATAAGTAAAAAGTGTAAAGCATGTTCATTGAAGGATATATGTGTTCCAGTACTTAATAAGAAAAAATCAGTTTCTGAATATATTGATAGAATGATATCAGAAGAGGATGGGGAATGAAAAGACTTTTAAATACATTATATATAACATCAGGAAACAGATATTTGTCTTTAGATGGAGAAAATGTTGTGGTGTTAGAAGAAAAAAAGGAAATTGGTAGAGTGCCATTACATAATTTGCAAGCAATAATAACATTTGGATATACTGGAGCTAGTCCTGCACTTATGGGTGCATGTGCGAATAGAAATATTGAATTATGCTTTATGTCATCTAGTGGAAAATTCCTTGCAAGAGTGACAGGTGAAATCAAAGGTAATGTTACGTTAAGAAAGCAACAATATAGAATTAGCGAACAAATGGAAAAAAGCATTTGTATTGCTAGAAATTTTATTTTGGCTAAGGTGTATAATTCAAGATGGATTTTAGAAAGAGCTAGTAGAGATTATGCATTGCGTTTGGATACAGATAAGATTAAGGATAAAAGTAATTTTTTATACCAAAATATAAAGAAAATCAGAAAATGTAAAAGTAATAGTGAATTGTTAGGATTAGAAGGTGAATCTGCATCTATATATTTTTCAAATTTTGATGATTTGATTTTGCAACAAAAAAATGATTTTTATTTTCATGGAAGAAATAGAAGACCTCCTTTAGATAACGTGAATGCAATGCTATCATTTTCATATTCTTTGTTGGCAAGCATGTGTGGGTCAGCATTGGAAACAGTTGGATTGGATCCTTATGTAGGATTTTTTCATACAGATCGACCGGGAAGAATGTCATTAGCACTTGATTTGATGGAAGAATTTAGAAGTATTATGGCAGATAGATTTGTGCTGACTTTAATTAATAAGAAAATAATGAAACCACAATATTTTAGAAAAAAAGAAAATGGTGTAGTTATTATGACAGAGGAAGGAAGAAAAGTTTTTCTTACTTCTTGGCAAAAGAAAAAACAAGAAATGATTAAACATCCGTTTTTAGGAGAAAAGGTAGAATGGGGAATGGTACCATATGTGCAAAGTATGCTATTAGCAAGATATTTAAGAGGTGATCTTGATGAATATCCACCATTTTTTTGGAAGTAGGTGAAAAAGTATGTTAGTATTAATTACGTATGATGTAAATACACAAACAACAGAGGGAAAGAAAAGACTTCGAAAAGTGGCTAAAGAATGCACTAATTATGGCCAAAGAGTTCAAAATTCTGTATTTGAATGTCAAATGGATATTACAAAATGTAGGCAAGTTAAACATATATTAGAAAATATTATAGATAAAGATATGGATAGTTTGCGATTTTATTATTTAGGAGATAAGTATAAAAATAAAGTAGAACATATTGGGGCTAATCCAGGATTTGACGTTAAAGAAGATACTCTAATATTTTGAATGCGAATGTGAAGTTCACAGAAATTCTTAGGAGATTCGCACCATAATACATGTATGTAATTTTTGTGATGGAAATAAAAAAGAAAAGATTTTAAGAATGAAAAGGATGGTGATTGTGAAAATATAATAAAAAATTTTGCAATTTTGATATTAGGATTATTATAAATTGCTGTCAGTCTCTTCGTGAGACTGTGAGTTGAAATATTCGCTGAAAAAGCAATCGAACTCGGGGCAGCCGGTCAGTCTCTTCGTGAGACTGTGAGTTGAAATATAAAGGAGTTTGGTAAATCGTGGCTGTAACATAGTCAGTCTCTTCGTGAGACTGTGAGTTGAAATCAATTTAAGCTAATAAAAGATGCAAAGACAGGAGAGTCAGTCTCTTCGTGAGACTGTGAGTTGAAATAATTTTACAGGCGTGCGACAAGAGAATTATGAACCGTCAGTCTCTTCGTGAGACTGTGAGTTGAAATATGAAATGGGAAGACATATGCGTAGAATTAAATTGCGTCAGTCTCTTCGTGAGACTGTGAGTTGAAATCACTTTTTGTGAGACTGTTTCAAGTTTTGTGTAAACACAAAAAACTGATATAAGATTAATCAAT